>Ga0315288_10001417_pt1 | contig 31086 bp, 16 predicted proteins | sample YL17G11_20_MG_FD_203454 | JGI IMG/M metagenome (GOLD analysis project Ga0315288, IMG submission 203454) | Sediment microbial communities from Yellowstone Lake, YNP, Wyoming, USA - YL17G11_20 | ecosystem: Environmental > Aquatic > Freshwater > Lake > Sediment | place: USA: Wyoming | collected...
TCCTTGCCCGGCGACGCGGTCCAGATCCAGATCGAGCGCGACCCACTGGAATACCGTGGCACAGGGGGTGTTCTGCGTCATTCCTTTGCGCCAGAGGATCAGCGGCAGGATGCCCCTGCACCTCTCGGTCTCGGCCTCACCGATCGCCCAGCCGAAACCCTTGCGGGCATCTTCGGTGAACGGCTTGCCGAACACGCCGAGAATCACGTCGCCCACTTCGAGCACGCCGTCGGCGGGCGAGCCCTTCTCGACGGCGGTGATGAGGATCTGGCGGCTCTTGACGGTCATGCCTGCCTCGACATACATCCATCCCAGCGCCCCGGTTGGCCCGAGGTTGTAGCTCTTGTCGGTTTTTGCCGGCGTGGTCCTGGTCAAATCGGGAGGTGCTGGCTCGACGGCGGCAAGAACACGCGAGCGCGCCAGCAGGAGGGTCACAGCGAGAACGACAACGTGGTGTTGCGAGAGCCTTGCCATGGGAACCTTCCTCATTTCTCGAGCAGCTCCAGCATCGTCTCGGCGAAGCTCTTGCCGAGGAGGATGAAGAAGCGACCCTCGCCGAAATAGTGATAGCCCTGGTTGGAGGTGGCGCGGGCAAGCATCGCCTTCTCTTCCTCGGTGATCGGCTGCTCCTTCAAATTGCGATCTTTTTCGTATAACCAGTTGGCTTTGAGTTCAAGAACCTTCGGGTGCAGGAGCGGCGCGGTCTGGATCGCCTTGACCGTGCCCTTGAATTCCGGGATGTTGTTTAGCGAACGCTGGCCGTCCCGCACGTCCTTCTGCTTGGGGTTGGATTCGTTTCTTGGGCCGTTGACGCCCACGACGCCGACGACCACGGGCATCTGCGGGGCCTTGAATTCCTTGCGCAAGTCCGTGATAAGACAGACCAGGGTCTTGCCGTATTCCTTGCGGTCCTTTTCGGGAACAAACAGGTCGCTATATCCCTGGAACCAGACGAAACCGCAGATTTCGTAGCCGGCATTTTCGTCGTATTCCGGGAAGTGCTTCTTCAGGTTGTCCAGGGTCTCGTGGACGTAGGCGACCAGGCCGCGATACTGGTTGCCAAAGTCCTCCGGCTTGGTCTTTGGGGGCAGCGGTTCGGGCAGGCCGGCGCTGGGCGGGCGGAAATTCTGGTAGAGGCTTTGGCCGCCCGTGGCGTACTTGATCAGCAGAGCTTGCTCGTCGAGCGCCTCGCCCATGAAGTAGCCGAAGGCGTATTCCGGGCCGATGCAGTTGCCGAGGTTGTCGTCGCTCTTGCGGGCGCCGTAGCCGGGGCGCAGCTTGCCATAGACGCCGGGGTGGGCGACCCAGACATCGTTGCGGGTAGCCAGTGTCTTGCCATCGGGCTTGAACTTCTTCAGCAAATGGCCGTGTTCCTTGTCCTCGCCGAGGAAGTCAATCGTTGAGACATTGGCGTTGCCGTCCATGTTCGACTGGCCGGCAAGGATGAAAACTTTGAGCGGCTTTGGCGCATCCGCGGCGTAGAGCGCGGCCAGCGGCGCCAGCAGCGGGACGGCGAGGAAGAGGAGGCGGACAACTTGTTTCATGGCGCGGTCCTGTTGATGTTGCGTTTGGCTTTGACTTTGGCCGTGGGCCGCGGCTTTACGCTGGCGCCGGGGGGCGTCCATTCGGCGGGCTTGGGGTTGGCGACTTTCAGCGGGGTGGTGTCGCCGTAGCGGGCCATTTCCCTTTCGAGCAATGCGGTCATCTCGGCGAGCTTCGCCGCATGTTCAGGCTTTTCGGCGAGGTTGGTCAGTTCGTGGGGATCGCTGCTGAGGTCGAAGAGCTGCGTCTTGTCCACCAGCGGGTAGCGGATGAGTTTCCAGCGGTCGTCTCGCACGGCGCGCTGGCAGTCTCTGTAGGCGGTATAGAGCACGTCGCGGACCCTGGGTGTCCTGCCCTGGATGAGCGGCAGGAGGCTATTGCCCTCGACGCTCGCGGGGATTTTCGCGGCGGCGAAGTCGCAGAAGGTGGGAAACAGATCCATGAGATACGCCAGCGCCTCGCTCTTGCCTTTCGGAATGCCCGGGCCGGCGATGACGAGCGGCACGTGCATGCCTCCGAATTCGTAGAGGTTCTGTTTGCCGAACAAGCCGTGCTCGCCGAGCGACAGTCCATTGTCGCCGGTGAAAATGATGATGGTGTTGTCGAGTCCGCCCGACTCTTTGAGCTGGGCGAGGATGCGGCCGACGTGGTGATCCAGGCAGGAAATGCACGCGTAGTACTCGGCGAGTTGGCGCTTCGTATCTTGCGGCGTTCGCGGCCACGGTGCGAGCTGCTCGTCGCGGACGGTCATCTCGCCGTTGTCCCAGGGATGCTGCGGCCTGAAGGCCGGGGGCAGCGGAATGTTCTCCGGCTGATACATCTTCATGAATTCCGGTTCCGCGATACGAGGGTCGTGCGGCACGGGCGGTGCGAGGTAGATGTAGAACGGGCGGTCGTTCTTCCGCTTCTTGAGGAAGCTCACGGCGGCATCCGCGTGGCGCTGGCTGGAGCCGCGGCGGGCGTCGCCTTTGCCCTCGTCGATCAGATTCGTGTCGAACGCCGCGATGCCAGGTTTGAAATCATTGCCGCCCTTGCCCATGTGCCAGGTCTCGTAGCCTGCGGCGCTGAGTACCTTTGGCAGATAGGCGGCCGAATCGGTCGCCTCCTTGATACGCAGCCACGAACGACCGGTGAGCATCATGGTGCGGCTCGGCAGGCAGACCGCGCCCACCATCGAGCCTTGCGTGTAACAGCGCGTGAAGGTCATGCCGCGATCGACGAGCGTGTCGAGGTTTGGCGTCTTGAGCACCGGATTGCCCAGCGCATGAAGCCCGTCGGGCCGATGGTCGTCGGCGTGGATGTGGAGGATGTTCGGACGCCTGGTCGAGGGTGTCTGAGCCTCGGCAGTGCGGATCAGCGCAGAAGTGGTGGCCGCAAACGCAACATAGCTCGCCCTCTTCAAGAACCGCCGCCGCTCGAAGAAGGCATCGTGGTTCTGCATGCTCGGGTAGCCCATCCTTTCGTACCAAGCTTCTTCCTGGCCTCAATCAAACCTGGGATCGCTGACGCTATCCTACCTGTTTGGCCTCTTTCCTCTGGTGGCGGTTGCTTTCCCGTCGAGCGAGATGCTGACGGCATTCTTCTGGGTGGGACCGGGAGTGCTGCGGCCGCGGTCGATGTGGCTTTGCATGAGCCTGGTCAGCGGCTCGACCACGTCGGCGTTCGCGGCGGCGAGGTCGTGCGTTTCGCCGAGGTCGGATTGGAGGTTGTAGAGTTCTCGCTGGCCGCTCTTGAGGAACACGAGTTTCCACGGTCCCTGGCGGATGGCCAAGTCGCCGGCGGCGGACTGATGCACGGTCGCTTCGCGCGCTGGGCTGCTCGCGGTGGCAAGGAGTGTAGGGAGCAGGCTGACGCTGTCTTCCGCGGCGTTTTCCGGGAGTTTCGCGTCGACGATTTTGGCGGCAGTGGCGAGCAGGTCGTTGAGGCAGATCACCTCGTCATTCACCGATCCGGGGTTCACTTTGCCCGGCCAGCGGACCACGAACGGCACCCGGTGGCCGCCCTCGTAGATACTGCGCTTGGCTTCCCGGAGCGGCGGATACGGGCGCTGCTCGGCGCCGTTGTCGCTGGTGGCGATGATCAGCGTGTTATCGGCGATGCCGTGTCGCTTCAGCGCGTCGAGGATTTGCCCGAGCATGTCGTCGCCCTGATAAAGCCAATCGCCGTATTTGGGATCGTGTTTCACCAGGTCTTTCGCTCCGCTCTTGCCGATGAACTCCGGCGCGGACACGACCGGCTCGTGCGGCGGGCACATCGGATAGTAGAGAAAAAACGGCTGGCCGGTCTTCGCCCGCTCGTCGATATAGGCCAGCGCCCGCTGGATCATCATCGTCTGGTTCTCATCGGCTTTCACGTTGGCGACCACGGTGTCCTGCTCGATCACAGTACCGATGTTGCGTGCGTGTGTGAAGCCGTAGAAGTAGTCGAAGCCGACGGAGTTGGGCCCATCCTTCACCTTTGCCCCGACGGGCACGCTTTTCTCTGTGCCGGGATTGCCGCCCTGCCAGTGGATGCCGAGATGCCACTTGCCGATGCACGCGGTGTGGTAGCCATGCTGTTTGAGAAGCGACGCCACCGTGAGGCGGTCGCGCGGGATGATCGGCGGAGAATAGGTCGTCAGCACGCCATACTGCCCGATCCGCCAGGGGTAGCGCCCGGTGAGGACGCCGTAGCGCGTGGGCGTACAGACCGCCGCGGCACTGTGAGCGTCAGTGAAGCGCATCCCCTCGCGCGCCAGCCGGTCGAGGTTGGGCGTCTTGAACTCGGTTTCCGCCCGATACGACGGCGGCTGGCCCCAGCCCATGTCGTCGAAAAGGACGAAGACGATGTTGGGCTTCTCAGAGGTGCGGCCCTTCACCGCCCCGCGTAGCCAGTGCGGCAACGCCAACGCCATCCCACCCAAGGCCATGCTCCTGCAAAAATCTCGCCGGTTCATGGGTGCTCCTTGTGCGCCACGTCAAACCGTAGCTGCCTCAATCACCCTGATCTGATTCTCCACGGCCGCTGGCGGTCATCGCTCGAACCCCGTCGGGGCCATCTCCCAGGCATCGACCGAGTTGAATCTGGCCTCTCCGCCGGTGCAGAACAGGCAGACGCCCAGGCTGTCCTGGCGCATGGGGTAGATGCGCTGGGTGAGGCATTGCCGGCCGTTGGCGAAGACTTCCAGCATGGTCTTGTCCAGGTAGATCCGCAGATCCAATGTTTCACCCGGTCTGAGTTCGAAGGGGGCCTCCTGGGCGGTAACGTCAGGATTCGCGACGCCTGTCATCACGAACGTCTTGTATATGACGCCCTTGTTCAGCGAGGACCTGGCCAGTTCGATACGCACGACTTTCTTCCGGGCATCGTAAACGATCGCGGTTTCTTCCTGGCCGTCGGGCGATCTCCGCACTTTCACGCCGCATTGCGCCGCCTGCTTCGGATCGATCTTCACGCGCAGCTCCATCGTGTCGCCCGTGATGTTTCCAACCACCAGTTCGGAATCGGGTGCTACGCCCGGGTTCCTGACTTGCTTGGGGTTCCTGCGTAAGGCGTCCAGTTCCGGCGCGGGTTCGATCTGAAGGACGCCGTCCTTGCCCAGGGACAAGACACGCGGCAGGGTCATGCTGGACGGGTCGCCGATGGCCCAGGCCCACATGATCCGCCGGCCCCTGGCATCAAGCAGCGTCTCCGGGGCGAAACACACGCCGCCCGGCCAATTCATGCGGAAATGCTGCTCGGGATGGAATTGGTCGTTTTCAAAACGGCCTATGTAGTACCGGGCGCCGCGCTTGTGGCTGATGCACAACAGGATGTGCTTGTCGCCCAGCTTGAACAGGTCTGGGCAGGAAGTATCCTCATCCTTCCCGACATCCGGCAAGTCCTTGCTCATGAGCTTGCCCAGCAGCTTCCACTTGATCTGATCCTCGTCCAGTGACTTGTACAGCGACGGCGAATTGCCTCCCGAGATGGAGTAGTAGGTGTCGCCTTCGAGCCATCCATGCGGGTCCGAGCCGGGGTCCTTCATGACCGGATTCGCGGCCAGCTTCTTGAAGACGTTCAGTTCATCGTCCGCGTTGACGGCGATGCAATTGCCGGCGCCCACCCCGTGATAATGGATCACAACCCGCCCTTTCTTATCGACGAAGGCGTTTCCGCTGAAGATCCCCTGGTCGGGATCGCCCGGATTGGGCGACAGCATCGGGGGATGGCGTTTCCAGTTGAGCAGGTCGGCGCTGGAGGCATGTCCCCAGAAGTGCTTGCCCTGGTCCTGATAGATGTAGCCGAGGTGGTATTGCCCTTTCCAGAAGATGGCGCCGTTCGGGTCGAACGGCATGCAGTTCAGCCCGGTTGGGCTGGTGAAGTGATACGTGGGTGTGGCCATGCTGGCCTGCAATTGATCCTGTGGCACCGCCGCGGTCGGCGGCGTGATCAGATAGCTTCCCTTGCCGTCCAGAATGAGTTTGCCGTCAACAATGCGCGCCGAGCCGATGAATTTGCCCTCGGGAAACGTCCCCATCAAGTCTTTCGCCGTGCCGTCCTCAAACGACCACCACGCCAGTGGCCTGGGGTCCGATGTCCGGTTGGGCTGGAGTGCGGCGATCTGCTCGGCACTGAGCGCGAAATTGTAGATACGCACATCATCAATCGTCCCTGCAAAACACGCCCGGTCGCTTGCCTCGATGTGCCGCAACCCCATCACCACCGCACTGTCCGTGTCAAACGTCTGCGGCTGCGAGATCTCATGCCGGGCATATTCTTTCCCGTCGCGATAGACGGTGATCTGGTTGCCTTTGTAGACGATCGCCATCTGAACCAGCGTCCTTGGGCCAGCCGTTTCCGCGGGATAGTTTTCTTGCGTTCTCTGCGTGCGCCTGAAGAAATCGCTGCCCGCCATCCACCTGGCTGGCGCAAGCTCGCCGAAGACGATGCCGTCGAAGTGGCTCTGCTGGTCGTCCAGCGTCAGCACGCTGCCGCCTCTCTGGCTCAGGTTGGCCGGAGAGACCCAGGCCACCAGAGTCTTGTCCACAAGCACGGGAAAGGCGGGCTTCGCCGCGGCAGCAGATCTGGTGGCGGCCGGCTTGAGCACCTTGAGGCGAATGTCCTTGAATTGGACGGTGGTCGGCGGGCCGCTATGCAGTTGGAGACCAAGAATGCCAGAAAACGCCTGGCGCTTCGCGTCGTCGTCGAGGGCCTCCGCGACCAGTTCGCCGTTGACCTTCAGCGTCAGGTGCGAGCCTTGGCAGATCAGGTGGTACTCGTGCCACTCCTCCAGCTTGAACTTGGCCGGGCCCTCAGCGCCGGGGATTCTGCTTCGGCTGATCCTACCGTCGGGCGAGATGACCGCCTTCTGTCCCCGCATCGCCAGCGTATCCCGGCCGTGCTCCTCATACAACCGGCAGAGCCAGTCGGTGTTGAGGTTGTTGTCCATCTGGTAACCGGCAATGTCGTTGTTGGGCAGCAGCCTGCTACGGAACTGAAAGCCGCCGTTGATGCCCGGCGAGCCGCTCATGCGATACATCATCTTCAGCTCGAAATCGGCCAGCTCGCCGCCTTGCCAGACCAGGTAGAGGTTGCGATTCAGCGGATGTTCCTTGGTGATCTTGCCGGTGATCGCACCGTCTTCGACCGACCAGTAGCTCATGTCTGCGGCCTTCCAGCCCTCGAGCGTCTTGCCGTCGAAGAGGCTCTTGAAGCCGTCATCATCGCCGGCAGCGGCAATCGCCCCGTCGGCTACAAAGGTGAACAGGACTAACGCGTGTAGCTGGCCCCTTAATCTACCCATATTCGTTCCTCCGAGTCGTTGCTGCCTGATTCATATTCGACGTTCACTGGCCTTTCGCATTCGATTCGGTTGGTTTCCATGCCTCGATATTCGTACAGGCATCCGCCTTTCCGTCCACAAGCAATCCGATTTGGCCACTGGCTGCCTGCGGCAGGCTATGGCACTGAACGAGCAGGTCGTCCAGGTAGAACTCCAATAACCTGTCCTTGAGCAGCAGGCGAAACCGCGCCCTGTCGTTGAATTTCCATTCGCGATCAACGCGCTGCTCGGCTTTGAAGCCAGTGCCGTCGGGACGCATCGAGCCGAGTTCGGTGATGCCGCCAGCGTGAACGAGTATCGCTGTGCCAGCGCCATCACGCTGCGCGAGGAACAGGCCGACGGGCGGGGAATCGTTCGAGGGGGGCAATTTCAAGGTCCCTTCCAGAATGAGACCCGTGCGCGTGTCATAGTCGCTTTCGAGCATCGTCACCGCCGGCACAATTCCCTGTCGCGGCGATGCCACCTTAACATCAAGAGCGTGATGCTTCATCTTCTCATTGCCCTTCCACCAGCCGAGTCGCAGAGTGCCTTCGTCATCGATGACAGTTGCCTTGAGCGTGCCGAAGTACACCTCGCCGTCACGCGCGATGGAATGATGGTTGACGAGGACACCGTCGGGTGTCGGGAAGAAGCGGGAGAAATAGGTGTGCCCAGCCAACAGGCGAAGGTTTTTCCCGGCGGGCTGGAATGGCCCCTCGGGTCGGTCGGCCACGAGCGAGACCATGAGGCCACCGGTGCCGAACATCATGTAGTACTTGTTCCCGATCTTCTCGGTCGCTCCCACTTCGCCTTCACCCACGCCCGGTGCCTTGGGCGGCTCGAGGGCATGCCACGTAATCCCATCCAGGGTCTCGCCAAACCCGAAGCGTCCTCCCGCGGTTGCTTTTGGCGTGGCCGTCCAATAGCCATGAAGTCCGCCGCCGCGGCGCGGGATGGTCCAGATGCAGTCCCACCGCCCGTTCTTTTCATACCAACGCTCATCCTGGACGAATTCGTATTCGTTGCCGAGGCGCGTCCAGTGAATCAGGTCCTTTGACTCGGCGAAGAAGATGGTCTGGCGCGGCCCTTTCCACTCGGAGAAGTTCATGAAGAACTTGCCGTCCTTTTCGAAACTCGGCGACTTCCAGGTCGAACCAGTGCCCATCCAAGTCACGCCGCGGCCCTTGGACAACACCCGTCCGGTTTCCTTCCAATGCACGCCGTCGGGCGAAGTGGCCATGGATATGTTGTCCCATTGGCCTCTGGATTTGGCCAGGTAGTAGAGGTAATAGGTCCCTTCGTGGAAATACAGCCACGTGTCCCACATGTTCCCCGTCCGCTTGGATCGCGCCTTGTAGAACATGGTTTGAATCGTGGTGTCGAACGGCGTCTCGTCATCCGCATCGGTCGTAAGCGACTTTGCGTCCTTCGCCGCCCACAGGTAGCTGCTTCCGTCCAGAACCAGTCTGCCGTCAACGATGCGGGCATTGCCTTCGAGCCGGCTGATGGGAAACGTCTTCATCATGTCCTGAACCCGGCCCTCTGCGAAGGTCCACCAGGCCAGTGGCCTCGGGTCGGATGGCCGGTGGGGAACCAGAGCGGCGATCTGATCGGCCTTCAGCGCGACGTCGTAGAGGCGAACATCCTCAATGGCGCCCGTGACGAACCCGATTTCACCCATCTCGCCGATGTACCGCAGACCGAGCAGCACCATGGCGTCTTCGCCAAACGACTGGGCCTGGCCAATTGAGTAGCTGGCATATGCCTTGCCGTTGCGAAACAGCGCCACTCGGTCCCCCTCGTAAGTGACCGCCAGTTGGACCCGTGTTTTGGGGTCGGCAGTCTCAGCCGCCCAACCGGATTGGTCCTTGTGCGTGCGGCGGAAGAAATCGCTGCCGGCCATCCATTTGCCCTGGGCCACTTCGCCAAGCACGATCGCATCGAAATGTTCGGCCTTATCGATCAGCGTCAGCACGCTGCCACCACGTTGAGTGAGGTCGGAAACATAGACCCAGGCCACCAGCGTCTTGTCACGGATCAGCCGTGCCCGCTCCGCCGCCAACACTGTCGTGCAAAGGAAGGCACTAATCAGGAAGGTTATCCACGTGGTTTTCATGGTTCGTATCAAAGAGGAATGTCATTTACCGGCAGAAACGGATATCCGAACCGGCTTTTCAGACACGGCCTCAATCCAGACGATCAGGTCGGTCCCGTCGAGCGTACGCCGGTGGCCGTACCGGAACCTCCGGCCGCGCGTTACATCCGCGCCATTGAGCTTCAATACCGCTTCATTCTCTCCACATCCCTGGCTAACCAAGGTCGGATTCAAGACGGGAGCGTCGGCACTTCCGGCCAGTTCCACATCACCTCCGCGGCAGCGGCCCGATGCTGCGTAACGTGGGCTGGTCCGTCGCTTCTTCGATCGCCTTGATCGCATCCTCCACGGCTGCGGTCTTTTTCTTCTTGCAGTCTTCGGGGAAATCCTTCTCGTTTCTGCAGGCTGTCGCCAGCTCCCTCAGCTCCGGCAGCAGAGGCTTCGCCGCGGCGCCGTAGCTCTTCAGCGACTTCATGATCTCCCACATTCTGTTCTCGCTGGCCCATGGGTTCTGACTCCTGGCGTACCCCAGGCAGACCCGCATTCCTTCCTTGATGTGATGCTTGGCCAGCAGATCCAGGCTGGCCAGGCGGATGCCATCGGAGAACATTTCCCCGCTGGGCGCCGGCTTCTCGGCAGCGCGAATGATGTCGGGCCAAAGCTGGTCGATTTCCTCGTTACTCAACTTGCGATAAACAGAGACAAGCTGCGATCGCGAAAGGCCATCTTCGGCCATTAGCATCCGCTTGATGGCCGGAATGAGCAGTTGCCGGTCAATGCCGTCGAGCGAATCGACCAGCAAGCCGCGCCGGGGCGCGTTGTCCGCGTATCCGCCGAGAAACAGCGACAGGCAGAGATACCGACGCATCATCTCTCGGGGATCGTTCTTGTCTTCAACCAGCGACAGCTTGAGCATGGCGGCCGCAGCGCTACGGGCCGGGTTTCCAATGCCGGCTAACGCATAGCTGGCCCGGATGCGCAGCCACTGGTCGTTGTGCGCCAACAGCTTTGTCAGTTCATCCGTGGCGAGCGTGGCGCGATCTCTCAAGTATTCCAGCGCCTGGCATGCCCCATAGCGGGCGTTGAGGTTGTCGCTGTCCAGCATTTTCAGAAGCGGCCCAACGAAATCTCCCTTCTTCCTCGACAACGCCTCCGCCGCCCTGTATCGCACCACCGGCGACCAACTACCCAGGCAAGTCAACAGTTCCTCCTCGCTCCTGCCATCGTAGCAATCCTTGTGATGCCAGTTGCTGAAATCCCGGCCATCCTCCATCACCGCCAGCAGATCCTTGCCGACAAGCTCATTTGCCCTATTGACTCCTTTGCCAGTGATGTACAGCTTCTGCATGGGCAGCGCATACGCCAGCGCGAAGACGCCCGTCATATCCCAGCCATCGTACGAATCGCCAGCGGCCGCACCGCCCTGGTACACAAAGCTGCCATCCCACCGCCTGGCCAGGTCGTAGTACCACCGCTGCTCCTTCAGATAAGCGGCCACCGCCTTGGCGCCGGCCCGGTTCACCCCCAGCGGCCCCCACAAGTAGCTGAAATAGTTGCCGGTATGGCCGTATTCCCGTTCGGCGTATGACGCCGTGCTCATCCGTGAGAAGAATCGGGTGGCCTCCTGGTCGCCCAGCAGATCAAACGCCACGGTCGCAAACGAGTTCTTCCCGTTATTGTCGTGCAGATCCCAGAACGGCGGATGATCGCCATAGGGAATGCTTCCTTTGCCGACGTAGAACCGGAAGAACCTCTGCGACATGCCGACCGCTCGGTTCACGTCCGTGTCGTTCACGCCGCATTTCTGCGCCAGCACCATCGACAACCAGCAGGCCTCCCCGGCCGAGTTGATCGCGCCATATCCGCCGAGCCTGCCGTCATCGCCAGGCAGCGCCATCCCGTGGCCCCACGTGCCGACAGCGCTCTGACCGATGGCCATCGTCTGGGAATATTCGCGGATTGCGGGCAGCACATACGCGTCCCCGGTCGCCAGGTAGTACTCGGTCAGAAACAGATTGGCATAGCCCCACTCCCAGGCGTACATGCCGACTCGCAACTGCAGCTTGAGATCGGCCGGGCCGACCTTGTGGGCCAGTGCCTTCACCTTCTCCAGGAACTCCGGCCTGCCGCTGGCCAGCATGCCCAGGGCATTGACTTGGCCGACGATGTCGTTGCTGAGATTCTGCTCGGCCAAGTAGCGGCAGGCTTGCTCAAGGATGAGCTTTGACTTGGGGCAGTCATACGGCGAGGTATCGCTGTAGCTGCCCATCACTTTGATCTGGACGGCCACTTCTGCCTGGGTCCCCTTGCGCCATCGGATGAGCTTCAGAGCGCCCTTGCTCTCCACGGTTTCAGCCTCGGCAATGGCCCGGCCGAAAGCCTGCCGCGCATCGCTGTCGAATGGCTTGCCGTTCACACCCAGGATCACGTCGCCGGTTTCCAGCACGCTGTCGGCCGGCGAGCCCTTCGCCACCTTGGTGATCAGAATCTGCCGCGCGTCGGTCGTCTCCAGGTCCCAGCCCCGGATCCAGCCCGTGGCGCCAGTTGGGCCCAGCGTCCAGTCGTGCATGCGGTCTCTTTGACCACCTTGCGTCAGATCCGGAACCGCCGGCTTGGCGGCCATCACGTGGGTACCGACCACCAGGATAGCAACAACGGCAGCCAGACATAGTGAGAAAGGTTTCATTGTCATTCTTGTTCTCCTTAGATCGGACATCATCAGGGCAACGGCTTCCTGGGAAGGATCGGCACATTATAGAACGTGAGGGCGGCAATGCCGTTCTCTCCGTAAAGAAGGTTGTCAACACTCCATGATGCGCTATCAAGATAAGTGATCTTCTGTGCCGAAGAGGCCCCCTTCAACTTCAGTGTAATCACGTGTCCGGACACCGCGCCCCCGATCACGTTCTTCGCCGCCCCATCCAGATAGAACTGACTCGTCAATGAGTTGTTCCATGCCATGGGTTGGTCAAATTCCAAAGCGATCTCATCCTTGCTGTCGCTGGTGAAGTACGCCTTCTTGATGTCTGGGGGCGTGATGGACTTGGTGAACACCTTCCCGTAGTTGTCCCGCTCGACCAGCGGGCATATCAATCGCGCGAATTCCGCGTAGCCGGCAGCGGGATAATGGGCGTAGCCGGGGGGCTTGATGCCGAGGGTGGACATGATGCTCATGTTGGAGAAGTAGGACGGCAACGTCCGTTGCACCTCCCGGAGCACATTGTCAGATCCGTTTACGCCCATCGAGCACGACTTGGGCCAGATCTGGAAGATGTAGTAGTGTTGGATATTCGGGTAATCCTGTTTCCATGCGGCCGACATATCGATGAAGTACTGCTGGTAAGTTTCCCAGCCATACCGGCCGGTGGGACCATCGGCGCCCTGGTCGTTTTCGCCTTGGTGCCACAATACGCCCCGGATTCCGTGCGCCAGCCTGGCTTGCCTGACGCGCCATAGCAGTCGTCCGTAAATCGTTTCCACGTTCTCAGGGTCTGCCGGGTTCCGCTGGTGTTGATCGATCCTGCTTCCACCCACGGCACCGTTGATGATGCATGTCGGCATCTGCTGGCTTTCCACCAGTCGCCTGCCGAGTTCCATGCCCCAATATCCAACCTGTAACCTCCCGTTATCACGAAAGACCGCATGGCCCCACCGTTTCATCCGCGCGTCTGGGCCTCCGCCCGCCATGCTCCCATAGGTGCGAATCCAATCGCTGCTGTAAGTGTACGTCTCTTTCCCAATATCGGTCGCGTCGGCATTGGATTGTCCATTGATGAGGTAGGCATCGCCGCAGACCAGATTGCTGGCCGTGTGCAGCACCGTCTGGCGGTCGCCGGTCATGGAGCCAAACTCCGCCTTGTACTTGACAAGACCCGGCTTGAGCTTCACGGAGAACGCATAGGCCTTCTCGGCGGGCAATTTCCGGCTTTCGCTCTTATACAACTGATCCCCGGCATACACCCTCAGAAAAACCGAGTCGGCGGCTTCGTTCAAGGTGCCGTTGTAGTGGAGAGTGCCTTCATTCTTGTCATCACGGGCATAGAACTGATTGTCCTCCGGCTTCTCATCCTTGGCTGGTATCCGCTCCGCCCACACCTCTTTTTGGGGTTCATTGACCAGAATCGTGGTGGTATTAACGGTCTGTGCGCCGCCGTTGTTGACCGCCAGAGTGATCGTCAGCTTCCCGCTGTTCTGCGCCCGCTTGAGGATGAGTTTTCCGGGCGCGATGTCCTTGATGACCGCGATATCCGAAACGGTCCAGGTGTACTTCAGATTGCCCACACCTTGGACCTGCATTTCGCTCATATTTGCGATCTGCGGTACGACCTCGATCGTCTCCCGCCCATCCCAAGTTGCCGGAGCTTTCAGGGTGCAGACCGGATCGGGGATGTCTTCTTTGATCGTGATGGGTAGGTCCCGGGTTTTGGTTTCAGTGGCAAAGATCGCTTTGAACTCGAGGGTGATCGATTTATCCCCCAGCACTCTGCCGGCATCAAGAGTGAAGTTGAACCGGTCTGTGGCGGCAACAGTTGCCTTGCCGTCTCTCTTGAGGATCCAATAGATTTTTTGCGCGCCTCCGGCCTTGGCCGACACCGTCGTGCTCTTCCCCTCCAACATGGCTATTTGCGCCTGTGAAACCGAGAAATCATTGCCCGGCTGCACCAGTGGACCGACCAGGGTTTGCAGGGGATTCTGGTTTTCATATTGCAGCCTGATCCAGTCCGCCGAGCGGGTTACTTTGGAAATGCGCACCTCGTCGATATCGCCGACAAAATCGTAAACGTTATACCAGCCGCCAATCCACATTTTCGCCGGACTCTTGATCGACAACGGGGCCGACGGGGTCGTCGAGGCTCCGTCGAGGACGCCATTCACATAGACTCGCGAATCGCCCTTCTGATAGGTATTGACCACGTGAACCCATTGGGTCATGGGGATCGTGCTGCCGCCCGCAACATCTGCGCCTGAAAAGTAACATTCCATTTTCACGTGTGGCGGGCTCAGATAATGCATCACCACTTTGCCCTGCGCCTGCTCGTTGCCCCAGGCGAGGACTCTGCCATTCGGCTTCTCCGGCCGGAACCATGCTTCCGAGCTGTGCGAGCTCGCGCCCGACGGATAGTTGGCAATCTTATCCCCGCCGAAAACTCCCTGCCCCCCCGCAAAATGCCGCGCCTGCCCAACCACCCCCGCAGTCGCCGTCGTGCCCACATCCTTCGACTCCAGCGTGCCCACTTCATCCTTCACCGGATCGTTCATATGCCAGACGCTCAGGTATCCGTTGGATTCATTGAATACCGGTTTCCCGCTGGATTCACTGGCCACCTCAGCCTTGCCCCAGTGCAGCTTGACCTCCTGACGCGCGTTGCCCTTGATCGTGGGGATTCTCACCCAGATGCTGGCGGCTCCGCCGGCCGCGTCCCATTCCTCAATCTGATATGCCAGGGGTGCGCCTGCGCTGGTGGAGAAACGGATGTCCTCGCCCTGCGCCTTCGCCTGGCTGAAATCGAAGAAGTCGTTGTGCAGCCGCACCAGCAACGGAAACCCATCTTCCGAAGCCGATGCCGCCAGATTCGCCCCTTCCGGCGTCGTGAGGATGTAGATGGAGCCGGAATGCTGCCAGCCCAAATATTGGGCGTAAGTCGTTCCAACAAGCATCAGAAGCATCAGCGCGCTTTGGACAAAAGCTCTCGTCATATTCCATTCCTCTGTGATCGCCTGCCATCAGTCGAGCAGGTCCGTGTCGAATCTGCTGGGCCGCCTTATCAGTTCCCATCCTAGTGGAAACTCTCTCCTCTTGCGATCGTCACCTGGTCGGTGTGTGTCCCCAAGCGCAGTCGGCAGGGATTGCCCAGAGCCGAGCGGATCACGGCGGCAGTGAGTTTCCCGTCGTTCCAGGCGATATCCACCTCGAATCCGCCGCGGGCACGCAGGCCCTTGACGGAACCGTTCGGCCACGCCTTTGGCAACGCAGGCGGGATACTGATCTCGCCTTCTTGCGATTGCAGGAGCATCTCGCACACCCCCGCCGTAATGCCGACGTTGCCGTCCATCTGCATGGGCGGATGCAGGACGAACGGGTTCACACACGTGTTGCGGTTGGAAAACAACTGCCGGAATAGCCGGTGCGCGTTCTCTCCGTCGTGCAGACCCGCGTACAACGCCGTCCGCCACGCGTAAGACCACTCGACAACACCCGCCCCCTCCGCTTCGCCTCGCGCGATCAGTGACTTCTTGGCCGCCGCAGCGAATTCCGGCGTCCTGGCGATGCTGATCTGCTGGCCGGGATACACTGCAAACAGGTGCGAGGTGTGGCGGTGGTGATCGTTCGGATCGTCGCGGTCGATCATCCATTCCTGCAACTGGCCCCATTTGCCGATCTTCGGGCCGGCCAGCTTGTCTCGCATCACCGCGATTCTCGCACGGTAGTCGGCGTCGAGGCCCAGCGCCTCGCTGGCGGCCACGTAATTGATGAACAAGTCCCAGACGATCTGCTGGCAGTAGCTGACGCCATCTTCATGCGGCCCGTGTTCGGGCGACCAGCCATTGGCCACGATAAGGCGGCCATCGGGCAGCAGCTTCAAACGATCTTCCCAGAATTCGGACCTCTCCTTGATCACCGGGTATGCGACGTTCCTGAGCCACGTCTTATCGCCGCTGAACGCGTAGTGCATCCAGAAATGCTGACAATACCACGCGTTCGCCGGGACGTCGCACTGCCAGCCCATGTCCCCGTTGATCTCGTGTGACGTACGCACGGCCCAGCCGCGCGAAACGCCCGATGCGGTCTGGAACCTCTTCTCTGCGGTCGCCGCTTTGCGCCATGGCTCAAGCTGACTGGCGACCAGGTCGAACAGGGCGGTGTGGCAATCGGCGAGGTTGGCTGGCTCCGCGAGCCAGTAGTGTATCTGGATGTTGATGTTCGTGTGGTAAGCGCTGTGCCAGGGAGGATCGTTGCTGTCGTTTCAGAGCCCCTGAAGGTTGGCCGGCAGACCCCCTGGCCGAGAGCAGGAGATCAGAAGGTAGCGGCCATATTGAAACATCAGTTCATCGAGGTCCGGATCACCGCCCTGATCGGCGTGTAGGATTTTGGGCCGGTCAACCAGCAGTGCGAGGCGATCCGCCGGCGTCTGACCCACTTCGAGCGATACGCGATTGAACAACGATTGGAAGTCGGCGACATGCGACGCCTTGAGCTCCTCGTATGTCTTCGCGGCCGCGGCGGTGAGCCGCTTTTCAATCCCGTCGTGGGGATCGTTGCCGCGATACTTCCGCGCGTAATCCGCCACATAGTCCGTGCCCGCCGCGACGAGCAGCGTGAGACTGTTGCAGTTGCTGAACTCGATTGTGCCGCCCCTCAGTTGGATCGTTCCGCCGTCGTTGATCGCTACAAGCTTCGTCACGTATTTCAAACCGTTCTCTGACGCGCTGAAGAACCGCAAGGCATTTCCTGCGGCGACCGTTGTCTCTTTATGCGAGCCCTGAAGCCTCACCGCGCCGCTGCACGATGCGGGTAGATCGCCCGAAAAACGCTTGACCATCACGCCATCTGCGTGGGAGGCGAACGCCTCCCGCTGATAGGCAATGCCGCCGGACCGATAGCTCACGCTGTGCGTCGCCGCCGCAAGATCAAGTGTGCGACGATAGTCCTGGACATCGGCCGTCTGGTTGGCTTGCACGGTTACGCCCGGGATGGCAATCTCGGCAATCTGAAAGTGTGCGACCTCGGTCGACGGCGTCAAAGTGAACCGATAGCGCGGGGAAACCCTGGTGTCCTTAGAGGCATAGCTCTTTGTCTCGCCGCGTTTGGCAAGGGGCGGCTCGTTTTCGTGGCGGTCCAACAGCATCCATTCCTTGCCATCCACCGAGCCGGCCAATTCCCACGTGGACGGGTCTCGCTCCGGCACATCTGCGCCCGAAGTGAAGGCATACCGATCCACTTGGCGGGCCTCCGGCAGGCGGAGTTCCCAGATGACCGGCCGGCCATGATGCTCGACGCACCACGTTGTCGCCGGATCGCCATCGCTCGCAGCCGCGACCTCTTCCGATTCAAGAAACGTTCAGTGATCGGTGGCGCAGACCGCAATCGGCATTGCCGCGCCACTGGCAGGTACATCGGCAACATCGACCAGGAGTTCCCCCAGCATCTAGTACGAACCTGCTCTGTCTCAACCCTCCGAAGTTCGGCGCATGTTCGGTAGCGATGGCGCGTTCGTGTCCTTACATCATGCAGAATGGAAACCTGCAAATCGCCACGGATGGTGATGCGGGCGGCGCAGGAGCTGCCCCAACGCCTGCTGCCCGACTACCCCTCGAAGTTCAGCCGCAAGGACTACACCCTCCCGCAAGGGTTCGCCTGCCTCGTTCTGCGTGAGCATCAGAAGAAGAGCTACCGCGGCGTCGAGACGCTGCTCCGAGATTGCCCCGACTGGCGGGATGAGATCGCCCTGAAAGACACGCCTGACCACAACACCCTCTGCCACGCTTTCAAGCACCTGGTCAGACGCGGCCTGATGAACCGCATGCTCGACCTGAGGGTGAAGGAGGCCAAGCTCCGCGGCATGATCCAAGGCCCCGTCAAGCCGGCGGCCATCGACTCCAGCCTCTTCGAGTCGCATCACGTGAGCCGACCCTTCGAGAAACGGTGCCGCAGGACCGCACGCCAGGACCGCAACAAAGGCCGGAAAACCGAGGCCAACCGCCGCATCGCTCCCCTGCACCTGGGCGTGCGGTCGATCATTCCGCCCAAGGCCGGCCGCCCGAGCCGCAAGCCTCCGCCCACGCGATACCGCCGCCCCCTGTACCACCGCTTCAAACGCAAGGCGGACGAGAAACTCTACGGCCAGAGGTGGCAGGCGGAAACCGTCAACCGTAGGATCAAGCGGAACCTGGGCTCAGCACTGCGGGCACGCACGGCTCGGCGAGGATCCATGGAACTGCTCCTGCGGGTCATCACCCACAACCGCATGAGTCTGACAAAGGCAGAGGGTTGAGACAGAGCAGTACGAACCCATCTTCGAATAATCGTCCGATGAAATCTCGCTGCCGGTCCACAGGCTGATTTCATTGAGCACCACGCGCTCCTGCTTCAGGCCGGCGTAGATCAGTCCGCCGAATGTGCCGTTGCCGATCGGCCAGCCTTCGTTCATGCCTCTCTTGGCCGGTTGCTGATACCATAGGGTCAGCTTGCCCACGGGCGGGGCGGCGTCGGCAAGAACGATGCCGGCCCCCGTCGTTCCCAGCACCAGCAGACTGCAAATCAGAACTCGTGCGATCTGACTCAGTTTCATACGCTTGGCTTCCTTTCCCGGCAGCAGGACCGCAGGGGCCACCAGAACACGGTGCTTCACTGGCGGACTCCCGCGGATAGTTCTGTATCCCAATAGCGTCACTATTTCACCGGCCAATTGTCCGTGCGGAAGGGGCTCGCTGGCAAGCCGCTCTCGGTCCGCAAGTTGAGATAGGGACGGCCAGCCCAGCCGAACCGCGCGGCCTGCGGCTTGGGCACTTTGTCGCTCCAGACGGCGACCGATGTCTTGCCGACAAGTTCAGCCTGTGCTTCCTGGAATTTTCTGTCCTCGCTTGCGACGACGAATCCCACCGGGGTGCCGGTCAGCTTGAGCGGTTCGTCGGCCATCGTTTCAAAGTGCAGAACGAGCCGGCCGCCTTTGGTCTCCGCATTCCTGAAGATCGGCCCGCGCCACGTCGGGCGCCGGGTTTTGTCCGGCAGCGCGTCGGCATACACTTCGGCCATCGCCCAGCGTATCGCTCGCTCGGCGATGGATTGCTTCCGCATGACGTGAAGGTCGCTGTGCAAATCGTCGGCGGTGACGATGAAGCCGGTGTGCGGCGTGGTGAGATGAATCCGCAGTTGAGCTTCTTGAACGAGGTTGTGCAGCCCCGGGGCATAGACCTGCTGCCGGTCACCGCAACTGGCCGTTTGGATGATGCAAAAGGGCATGTTGGGCTGGCCAAAGGTCCGCCGCCAGGTGTTGATGATGGCGCGATAGGGGGACTCGAAGACGGCGGTGTTCTCCGCGTTCTGCGAGTTGTTCTCGCCGAGATAGAACAGCGCGCCGCGCATCGCGAACTCGCGGATGGGCAGAATGGTGGTGTGGTAGAGGCAGCCGGGATACCAGGGCGGTGACGGCTTCTCGAAGATGGGCGCCATCTCGGGCAGCTTGCGCAGCTCCTCCACGGAAGCCCAGTAGTGCGCCAGCGTGCCACCCACGGAGGTGTCCACGATTCCCACCGGCACCTTGAGTTGCTCGTAGAGCTTCTTCGCGTAGTAGAAGCCGACGGCGGAGAATGGCTGGCCATGGAGCGTGAGGCAATCAGGCCCGAACACCATCCACTCTCTGGCAAAGGGCAGCGTCGGCTGCGGTTCCTTCTGTGCCCAGAGCAGCCAGGTCTCGCCAGCGGCCGTCTTCTTCACATCGTAGGGCGGGTCGGCGCCGTCACCGTGCAGCGTGCTGATGGCGCGGATGAAGGGGAATTTGTCCACCTCACTTTTGTCGAAACCGTCAGAACGAATCCACAGCGGAAATGACATGTTGCTTTGGCCGCCGCAGAGCCAGACTTCGCCCACCAGAACATCCTTGATCGTCAACGAGCGGCTGCGGCCTGCGACCGTCAGGTCGCGCCCTTCGAAGCTGGCCGCGAGTGGGTCAAGCTGCACCTGCCACGAGCGGTCGTCACCGGCGGTGGCCGCCTTCGTCTGGCCGGCAAAGCTGACGATGACTTTCTCGCCCTGCTCGGCCCAGCCCCGGATTTTCACGGGCTTCTCGCGCTGCAACACCATGTGGTCGGCGAAAATCCTCGCAACGCTCAGCCCGGCGGGGATCTTGGCAGGCTCTGGATCCTGAGCGGATACGGGACAACACGCGATGAACAAGAACGCGAAGGCGATGATGAAGCGCAATGAGTTGAGTGATCTCATGGTCATGAGTCGATTCTTTTCCCAGCCATGCTGGTTTGGCTGGAAGCTTGATGCTGCGTTCATCGGGGCCTGTTGGAATCGGTCGAGGCACTGATGAAGTCCTTCATGCTCCGCAGGGGCTTGGGAGACTTGTCTGCCTGGATGTCGGCGATCAGCTTCTCGAGCATCTCAAGCTGCTTCTTGCCTTCTTTGGTTGCGATGGGGCGGGTTTCCTGCTGGAGACGCGGAACCATGTCCCGCGCGGCGCCGCCGTAACTGGCCAGGGCTTGGGCAGGGCGGGAGAACTCACGGCCCCATCGCCACTCGTTCATCAGGTCCACGCACAACGGCATGCCCTCGCTGATGCGCAGGCGGGCGAGCAGGTCGAGGCCGGCCATGCGGATGTCGTAGGCGAACATCTCGCCACTGGGCGCAGGATTGCGGATGGCCTCCACGATGTCCGGGAGCAGCGCCGCCGTATCCCGCGGGGACAGCAGCCTGTAGGCCGGAGCGACCAAGCTGCGGATGCGGCCATCCTCGTTCTTCAGCAGCGTGCGGATCGCAGCATAGAGCAGGGCGCGGTCGACGCCTTCGAGGGAAGTCGACAGGATGGCCACGGGTTTGCGCTTACCTGGCGAGGGGGTGAACAGCGTCTCGGCGACATAGCCCTGGACGCGGCCGCGCGGGTCGCCGGGGTTCGGAGATGTTGTCGCGCCAAGCAAGTCAGAGACGGACGCAGTGCGCGTATCCCGGCCCATCCGGACCAGGGCCTCGGCGGCCAAAGCCCTGAGCCACGGGTCTGCGTCAGTCAGCAGCGAGCGCATCTGCCTGGCCGCCGCGTCCGCCTTGGGGCCAAGGAAGGCGATCGCCTCGCATGCCCCGTAGCGCGTGTTCCGGTCTGTGTCGCCAAGCATCTGGAGCAGCCGGGGGACGAAATCCCCTTCGCGCTGGCTCAGCGCCTGGGCCGACCGCTTCCGCACAGCGGGAGACCAACTGCTCAGGCCGGACAGCAGCGCCTCGGTGCTCCGTCCGTCGTAACAGGTCTTCTGCGTCCAGAAGGTGAAGTCGCGTCCCGCGGCAATGGTCTGGGCCACGAGTTCGGGGGAGAGCGCGGGCACCGACGCCGGCTTGCGGCCGGTGACAATGGTGCGTTTGAGCGGAAGGGCATAGGCAAGCAGGTACGCGCCGGTGCAATCCCAGCCGCCATAACTGTGGCCACCCCAATCGCCGGGCACGCCCTGGTAGAGCAACCGCCCATCCCAGCCGCGAGCCAGGTCATAGTACCAGTCGGTTTCCTTGAAATAGGCGCCTGTCGCCAGGGCGCCGCAGCGGGATACGCCTGGAAGGGCCCAGAGCACGTTGAAGAAATTGCCGGTGTGGCCACACTCGCGCTCGCCATAGGCCGCGGTCCCCATGCGCGAATAGAAGCCGGCGGCCTCGCGGTCCCCCACCAGGTCAAAGAGCACGGCCGCGCTGGAGCACTTGCCGTTGTCGTCGTGATCGGGCCATGGATCGTGATCGCCGTACGGAATCGCTCCCTTGTTCACGTACCAGCGAACGAATCGGGCGCCCATCTGAATGGCGCGGTCGAGCTCGGGTGATTTGACGCCCGCCTCGCGCACCACAGCCATGGCCAGCGTCAGGACGATGCCGGGCTGATTCATGCAGCCGTAGCCGTCGAGGATGCGGTCGGTGGGTCGGGCAAAGCTGTGCCCCCAGGTGCCGACGCCGCTCTGCCCGCGAGCGATGTCCATTGCCAGGCGCTGCAGCCCCGGCATGACCGCCGCGTCCTGGGTGGCCAGCGCGTATTCCGCCAGGAAGAGCGTCTCGTAGGCATAGCCCCAGGAGATGTGCCCGTCGGGCTGGTAGCCGGCGACTTTCCGGGCGTATTCGGCCACGAGCGCGCGGTATTCCTCCCGGCCGGAGGCCAGCAATGCCAGCGCGTTCAGATCGTGCTCAATGGAGACGATGATGTTGCCGCGATTGTCCTTCCAGCCCTGCCTGGCGATCGCTTGGCAGCCCAGTTCAAGGATTCGCTGCGATTTCGGGCAGTCGTAGGGCGCCGTAGGACTGTAGGCGCCCAGTACGGCAACTTTCATTTGGACATTCTCCGAGCGACCCTGTCGCCAGCGGATCAGCCGAAGTACCCCGCTGGCCTTTTCGGCCTCGGTCACCGCCCGTGCAAAACGGATGCGGGCATCATCGTCGAACGGCTTTCCGTCAACCCCGAGGATGACGTCGCCTTTTTCGAGGATGCCGGCGGCTGGCGAACCCTTGGCGACATCGGTAATCAGAATCTGGCGGGCGTCGCTTGTGTGCCCTTGCCAGCCCCAGATCCAGCCGCGCGCGCCGGTGGGACCCAGCGTCCAGTCGTGAGTCCCGTCCGGCTTTCCACCCTGCGTGAAATCCGGCACTTTTGGCCGACCGGCCGACGCGGCATGTGCGGCAGAAGAACCCGCGACGAGCGCGAAGAGAACAACAGTCCAGAGAGCTCTTCGACCAGGTGTTCGCATGCCTATTCTCCTTGCAGATCTGGATTCAGACGCCGAGTCTTGCCCGGTTGGAGCGTGAGCTCAACAACCTTCTCCCCGTAGCGGACCTTGCCGGAGGTTCCAGAGATGCTCCGCACGGTTGCGGAAATGAGCTTGCCGTCCTGCCACGCGATGTCCACCTCGAATCCGCCGCGGGCGCGCAGGCCTTTGACGGATCCGGCTGACCACGCTTTCGGCAGCGCAGGCAGGAGAACGATTTCGCCGGCGTGCGATTGCAGGAGCATTTCGGCGATGGCGGCGGTGGCACCGAATGAGCCTTCCACCTGCGGTGCCGAGAAGCACATCGAGAAGAGATTGGGGCAGGTTTGATGGGCGACCAGGTTGGCCAGGCAAAGGTTGGCGTGTTCCCCGTCCAGCAGGCGCGCCCAGCAGGCGGCGTTCCAGGCCATGCCGAACCCGGTGCCGGTATCGCCACGCAGGGTTAGCGACACCTTGGCGGCCTCGGCCAGGTTGGGTGTGGCGGCCGGTGTGATTTGTGCGCTGGGATACAGGCCGTAGAGGTGCGAAATATGTCGATGCTTCGGCTCCAGGTCGCCCCAATCTTCGAGCCACTCCTGAAGGTTGCCCTGCTTGCCCACCTGCATCGGGGCCAGGCGCTCGCGGGCGCGGGCGACCTGCTGGCAGAAGGCGTCATCCATCTTCAGCACTTTCCCGGCCTCGACGCAGGCGGTGAACAGATCGCGGAGAATCTGCATGTCGATCGTGGAACCGGCGCAGATCGTGGTTCCGGGCAGATTGATGCCGGTGTAGGTATCGTGATAAGTGTGGTTGCCGAACCACGCCGGAAAGTTCTCCGGCGAGGTCGAGGGGCAGGTCACCAGCCATTTCTTCTCCGGATGCTCCACCAGCGTGTCGAGGAAGAACTCGGCCGAGCCTTTGAGCAGGGGATAGACGTCGCGCAAGTATTTTTCGTCGCGTGTGAACAGATAATGCTCCCACAGGTGCGTGCAAAGCCAGGCGCCGCCGGTGGCAAATGTGCCCCAGGTCGGGCCATCCATCGGCGCAGCGGCGCGCCATTGGTCGGTGTTCTGGTGAAAGACCCAGCCCCGCGCGCCATAGTGGATCTTGGCGACGCGGCTGCCGGTTTCGGACAGTTCCTTCACCATCTGTACCAGCGGCTCGACGCACTCGCTCAGATTCGCCACTTCCGCCGGCCAATAGTTCATCTCCAGGTTGATGTTGGCGGTGAACTTGCTCTCCCAGGCGGGATTCATGTCCTCGTTCCAGATGCCCTGGAGATTGGCAGGCTGGCAACCGGGGCGGCTGCTGCCCAGCAGCAGGTAGCGCCCGTATTGAAACATGAGCGCCATGAGCTGCGGATCGGTCGCGGGATCGTAGGTACGCAGTCGCTCATCGGTGGGCCGAATCGAGGCCTCCGTGGAAGGCAGGCTTAAGCTGACACGCCGGAACAGCCGCTGATGCGCTTCCACGTGCCGGGTCAGCAGCCGGTCATAGGTTCGGTTGTCGACCCAATCCATGTATTCCTTGGCCAGCTTTTCGGGATCGCCGCTGATGTCGTCGTATCGCTTGAAGTTGGTGGCAGCCACAAAGAGCAACATGGCCGAATTGGCGCCTTCGACCGACACGGTATCGTTGGTGGTCGCCAGCTTCCCACCTTCATTGATGACGCGAATCCGCCCCACATAGCGGACACGGCCTTGAATCCCGCAGGAGGAAGCACTCTGGCCGCGCAGCACCAGTTGACCCTCCTTGAGCACCTCGGTGGAGAACTTTTCATCGCCGGGCGGCTTGGTGTTGGCAATGCCGGCGAGTCTGGCGCTGAAGGTAATCGCGCCCGGCTTGTCGGCCGTAAGGCGAATCACGATAACCTGGTCCTCCGGGCTGGCAAACACATCGCGCTGAAAGGCGACATCGCCTACGCGATACGAGACCCCGGCGATGGCGGTGTCGAGGTCCAGCCGCCGGCGGTAGTCGCTGGCCTTGGCATGGCCGGGGAATTCGAGAAAGAGGTTGCCCAACGGCTGGTATTTCATCTGGTCAGGCTTGCCCATCACCGCCTTGGCGAACAGGGCCTCGGCCTCGAAGAACTTTCCCGCAAAGACGAGGCGGCGAATCTCCGGCAACTCTTTGGGCCCGCCGGGCAGCGTCGGATCGTAGGGTCCCCCGGTCCAGAGGGTCTGCTCGTTCAGTTGAATGCGCTCCGTGTCAGTGGAACCGAACACCATTGCGCCCAGCCGCCCGTTGCCCACCGGCAGGGCCTCGGCCCATTTGGCCGCCGGCTTGGCGTACCACAGCACCGTTGCGGCTTCCTTCTGGCTGATAGGTTTGAGCATTGTTTTGCCAGCCTCCTTGGCAGACTTGACCGCCGCGCCGGCCACCGGCCCCCAGATCGCCTGCATCAACTCGTCGATCTCCGGTTCCGCCGTCATCAGCTCCGCGCGGTTGAAGGGGAAGAAGTCATCCATCCCGAAATAGGATTCCGTCATCTCGGCGAAGAACTCCTTCTGATCGGTCAGCCCGTAATGCCGCACGCGCGTGCCGTTGTAGAGCAGCGCCTTATCGCCGTGGCCGCTTCGCTTGAAATCCTCGTAAGCCTTGAGAATCCGGGGTTCCTCGAAGCCCAGCACCTGGTCGTGATAGGCATGGGCCAGCTCGTGCAACACCACCCAGGGCTGCTCGACGATGTTGCGCGGCGTGGGCAGGTCGGCGGCCACGGGAATGTGAACGCATTTTACCAGATCAGTCGAGTAGCCGTTGTCCCGCAGCCAACCGGCGCCGGGGTGGTACTGCATGGGTCGCAACTTGCCGTGGCTCAGGTCGAGCATGATGGTCACGGCCTGCAACTTCTCCAGAGGCCCAGCGGCCACCACCGCCTTGATGTCGGAAAGTTTGTACTCCAGAAAGCGAAGCGCGCGTGTGCCCAGCACATCGTTGGGCGTCGCGAGCAGCCGATCATCCACCCGCACTTTCCAGCCCTCAATGTTGCGAGTGGTGTGAGAGGTGGGCTTCGGCGGCTCAGGCTTCGCTTGAGCCCGGCCGTCCTGGAGCAACTTCTTCATCCCTTCGCCCAGGGCATTGCCGACCAGGAAATAGGTCTCGGCGTTGGCGAACTCGTGGTGTCCGTGTCCGGGACAAGGGGAATCTTCGGGCTTGCGCACAAAGTCATGGGTTTCGACAAAAAGCACATTGCCCTTGAACTCCGGGCGCGCCGCAGCAGCGGCCTGCGCTTTGCGCAGCGTCGCCCATTCGCCTGGAGCCTGCACCCAGGGGCCAGTGATTTCTCCAATGACAACCGGCAGTTTTGGAGCGTTCAGTTCTTTGCGCACGTCGTGGATGAGATTCACGAGGTTCGTCTCGTATTCCGGCACGGCGGTCTTCGGCTCGCAGCCGTCGTTCCAGCCGTGGTACCAGACGAACCCGGCCAACTCGTACCCGCCGCCACCGTAGCTGGGGAAATCGTTCTTGAGGTTCGTCAGGGCCTCGCGGATTTGCGCGATCATCTTCGTGTAGTACGGGCCCACCTGGCCGCCGGATGTGGGCGGCCGGAAATCCCTGTAAAGGCTCTTGGCGCCCCAGGCGGTCTTGATGAGCAAGACTTGATTGTCGTAGTAATCACCCATTACCCAGCCAAACTGCAACTCGGGGCCGAAGTGGTGTCGGCCACCGTAGGGCGTAAAGCCGAGAGTGAGCGGGCCGGCTTTGACCGGACCGTCCTCCAGCTTGTAGCGAACCCACACATCATCCCGAACCGCCCATTGGCCCTTGTCATCCTTGAGGTGCTTGACGAGAGGCCCTTTGACGGGATCCTTCATGAGGAAGGTGAGCGTGCCTTTGCCCTGGTTGTAGTCCTTGCCTTCCAGGTCGGCCACACCCTGGCCCTCCATGTTCGACTGCCCGGCCAGGATGAAGACCTTGACCGGGCCCTTGGTCTCAGCGGCGTGCAGTGCGACCAGTGGAGCCAGCAGCAGAGAAACCAGAGCGAAGGGGATGGTTGTAGGTCTCATTGTGTTTGTCTCCTGCGGGTGCCCGATGCCGACCAGTTCCGGGCCGGTCTGTCATGCCTCAACGTCAAGTCCTGCGGCGAAACAGTGCTCGCGAAAAGAACCAGCATGCACAAAAGCCTGTTCATGTTCTCACTCGATCCAAATGTCGACGCTCAACGCCCATCATCTCGAACCAGCTCGATCCTCGCAGGCCCACCGGTCATCTGCAGCTCGGCTCGCAACGGGTAATCCGCGTTGCCGGTCGGGTTGAGAGTGAGCTTCCTGCCGTCCTGGAATAGAGCGTAGCTGGACGCTTCGGAAAGCGAAAGACCGAGTCGGGTCACATGTCTGTCGCCAGTGCGGTTCTCCAGAGTGAGCGTGAGCTTCTTCAGCGACTTGTCCACAACGATGCTCTGGCCGGCCGCGAAGCCATCGCGGTCCAACTCGATCTTGAGCCTCCGGATGGTGGCTGTCGACGCCTCGTTTTCGCTCAGCACGACGTGGAATCGCTTTCGCAAGCCGTCGCGCGGGACGACCGAAAGGCGGTCTTTATCCACGTCCAGCGCCGCTCCATAGGCAAACCAGTCGAACAGCGGGTCGCGCGTCAGGATGGTTGCGGCGGAGCGCAGGCCGGCGCTGAAGCCCAGGTCGATCTCGCCGTCGTAGTGCCACGGCCCACGAGGCGCGTCTTTGCGAATCCAGGCGGCGCCGAACTTCGCGGGCATGAACTGCCAGCCTGCGGCGCCATCGTTTTCCTGGCCGGGGAACCAGTAGCCGTAGCCGGTCTCCGCCTGGCCGGTGTTCATCAAAGCCCATGAGCTCAGATAGGAAGCATAGCCGAGTTGGAGCCAGTCGTCGGGCTTGGGCGCAAAGTTGACGCCGTAATCGAGGATGGCCCACCCGCCCATATTCGCCATGTAGCTCAAGGCGCCTCGATCCGAAGATGCGGTGAAATCCGCGCCCATCAGGTAGTAGGCGGTTTCGATCCAGCCGCGGACGGCGACGTTGGCGGCCAACTGGCGTTCCATGAACGCCCGCGCATCTTCCCGCCGCACAACCGGGTGTGAATACCACTTTTTCAGATTGCCGTCGTACCAGAGGTTGGTGTCCGGCTTCATGTCGTGGGTGGCGCCGTACTTGGCCAGCGCGTAGCTCGACTCAAATGCCGTGCGGTCGAACGCATACTCCGAGCGGAACGGGTACGGGTCGTCGTAGATGAAGTACTTTGCCTTCTTCTCCCACTCACCGCGCAGCCAGGCGGCTTTGTCGCCAAGCCCCTGCTCCTCGAGCGCCGCGACGATCGACAGGATGACAAGCTCGTTGTAGCAGCCCCATTTGTAGGTTTCGTAGTACGGAAGGATCTCGTTGGGATAAAGGAAGTATGCCCTCGCTGTCTGATACGCACGTTCGAGATACCCGGCCGAGTCAAGGTATGTCGTCATCCCGGGATACTTCTTGGCTATCTCATGGAGGTGGAAGTAGAGCATCGCCAGGTGGGGATAATCGAACGACCTCCACACGTGCATTTTGTCGAGGTTGATCTTGCTGATCTTGGCGCGCTCGGCGGGATCGCGATTGACCTTCCAGTTGGGCGCGCCGTAGATACCGTAGGGATATGGCGTTTCCTTGTCCGTCCGCTGAAGCTTTCCCCAGACGAAATGCTCGACGTAATACTCGACAGCCGCGATCTCCTGGCGGACGGGAAAATGGACGTTCTTGGCGGCCACGAACGGCGCCTTGCAGAGTGCCGGGTCGTCGGCGGCAATGACATACCCCCACCAGCCGTCGAAGCCATCCGTGTTCTCAGGGCTGCGGAGGACCTTACTTCGCATGTCATAGACCGAGAACAGGCCGTCATACCACTTGGACGGATCGCGGTGCTGTTGCCTCCGGACAATGAAGTCGCTGCGCTTTCGGATCAGCGTCTCGATCGGCTCGGTCGCGAAAAACTCAAGGTGCGTCTGCCGGTCGCCGTCGTGGTGGATGGTCAGGCGGTTCTCGCCCAGTCGCCGGAACTGGACCTCGTACAGGCGGTAACCGGGCTGCGGCTGGCGCAGTTCCACGAGCCTCGTCTGCGTCGGGAACTCCGGCTGGATCGCTTCGATACGAGCCTGCGTGCGAATCGCGAAACGCGCGCTCAAGTCCTCCGGGACTGTCATGCCGGGCACGACGCGAATGTCAAAGAGCCCCTCCTGGAAAAGGATCGATCGCATTTCATCGTAGGACTTAGCCCACCGAAAGCGAAAACCATAACGAGCCTTGCTGTCCTTCGCACCCGCAGGGCCGAGTTTGAGGAAGGTTTGCTCCTGCCGCCAGGTGCCTCGCTTCTCGTCGCCGCCCGAGAGGCCCGAATGGATGAAGGCCTGGTACCGCCCCCCGGCGGTCGAGTAGTACTCGAGCTTGGTTCCGGGATGGACAGTGGCAATGAGGTACGGCCTAGCACCGGACGGTCGCACAAAGTACAGAAACGATCCATGGCCGGAGATGAAATGGTGTTTCACGAAGCTGCGCTCGAAGATCGCCTCGGGATCCTCGCCGCCCGGACGCTGCCATGGCACTGAAATCGCCAGATCGCCGATCCGGACAGGCGAATCTGTCGTGGTCTGCAGGTCAATCGTCCAATCGAGCGCCGCACCATCCGTCTTGAAGGTCTGTACAAGCTTCAGCGGGTTGCCCGGCCGCGAACGCAGACAGGACACGCTGCCGGTTTCGGGGGAGGCCGTGACCTGCATTTCGTTCGCGTCTAACTCCTGCCATTTCCCATCGCCGATCTGCCACCGGATCGTCACGCCCAAACGCTGTCCGGCCGCGAGGATTTGCGCACCAACCGGATCCTGCGGATGCGCCAGGCCCGTGACGCCGCGATCATCGTAGCTGATGCGGAAGCTGCCTTTGTCGATCCGGTGCCCCGCGAGCTCTCCCGCGTGCAATCGCACTGGGATGTTCAGAATCGCTCCGGCAAGGAAAGCGACAAATAGACAACGGCTTTGTCCTACAGAGGGGAAACCGGGCATGTGTCTCATTCCTTGATCTCCAGTTCTTCGCACGATCCATTCGCCCGAGCAAGAACGCTCAAGCGGATGGCGGCCTCGGCGGTGCGATCTCACTTGTTCGGGGCCGCTGCAGGAGTCGGTCTGGCCAACGGCCTGCGGAGGCGGATGCCCCATCCCTGCGGCGTGCGGTGGGCCGCCGTCAGTTCGTCCGAGGTCAGACGGACAACGAAGAAATCGCCCGGCGGGCGCTCCGGCCGGGCCGTGGAGCCGTCGGCGATCACCTCCAGGCCCATCCACTGGTAAATCGTCGCCGCATGCGAATGGCCGTGGACCAGCAGAACCACGTTGTAGTCTTTCACGACCTGGAAGAACCGTTCCTTGGCCTGATCGCTCCACCAGTGGGACATGCCGTCCGGTGGCCAGCCGATGTGCTGGAAGATGATAACCGGCCGGTTGCTCCTGCCGACGTTCTTCTCCAGAGTCGCCTTGAGAAAGCCCATCGCATCCGCCGGGTCGTGCCCGCGCGGGCTGACGGAGGCCACGTCGCTCTCATCGGCGCCGGCGAAAAGGTTCAGTTGGACCAGATGCACCTGGTGCCAGTCCCAGGAGTAATGAAAGCCATTCTCCGAGACCATGGTCAGGTCCGCCCGGCGGCGATTACGCTCGCGGATGCCTGTACGGACGACGCTGTTGTCCGGCCCGCCATCGTGGTTGCCAAAGCCCTCGTAAAGAGGAAATGCCAGCCGGCCCTCGCCGCTCAGGCCATAGTCGCGGAGGAACTGAGGCCAGACCTGCGGAGCGGTCTTGGGGTCCGAGCCATTGTCCAGCAGGTCGCCGTTGAGGATCACGCCGCGGGGGGTGCGGACGATCCCGCCGCCGATCTCTTCGGGAAGCGGCGTGCCCGGCAGGCAGTTGATCATGTCGATGACCTGGCGGTTCAGCGCGTCGTTCTCGCCTTGGCCGTAGTGACAATCCGATCCTACGAAGAAGGTCAGATCGTTGGGGACGGTCTCGTCCTCGACACGGAAGCTCCAGGTAGTGCCCGGTGAGGAGGGGAGCTGGCCATTGTTCTGCTCGACGCGCCAGAAGCAGGTCCTGCCGTACTCAAGGGCCGGAACCGGAATCGCAGAGGACCTGGCGGTTTCCGGCAGCGCCTTGATGGCGGGCGCCGTGCCCGCGGCCACCGCCTGGCGATCTGTGCCGAAGTAGACGTTCTGGGAGACGGCGTATTTTCCCGGCGTCCAGGTCAGTTGGCGGACG
>Ga0315288_10001418_pt1 | contig 31082 bp, 24 predicted proteins | sample YL17G11_20_MG_FD_203454 | JGI IMG/M metagenome (GOLD analysis project Ga0315288, IMG submission 203454) | Sediment microbial communities from Yellowstone Lake, YNP, Wyoming, USA - YL17G11_20 | ecosystem: Environmental > Aquatic > Freshwater > Lake > Sediment | place: USA: Wyoming | collected...
TGGCTCATCTACCAGCTCACGGACGGCGCACACATCACCGACCCCTCGAATGCCTCGCGCACGATGCTGTTCGACATCCGCCGGCTGTGTTGGGATGACGAGCTACTGTCGGCTCTGCGCATTCCATCCTCGTTGCTTCCTGAGGTCGTGCCCAGCAGCGGCGCCCTGGTGCATACGGCCGTGGAGGCGTTCGGCGCGCGGGTGCCGATCGCCGGGATCGCCGGCGATCAGCAGGCGGCGCTGCTCGGCCAAGCGTGCCTCACCCCGGGCATGGTGAAGAACACATACGGCACGGGCTGCTTCATGCTCATGCACACAGGCGGCCAACCGTCGATCTCGGACCACGGCCTGCTGACGACGATCGCCTGGCAGATCGGCGACCGCGTCGACTATGCACTGGAGGGCAGTGTCTTCATCGCCGGATCCGTGGTGAAGTGGCTCCGCGACCAGCTTGGTCTGATCGACAGCGCCGGCGAAAGCGCCGAGCTAGCCGCATCCGTGCAGGACACCCAGGGCGCCTACTTCGTGCCGGCCTTCGCAGGCCTCGGGGCGCCCTACTGGGACCCGGATGCTCGCGGCGCCATCGTTGGCCTGACGCAGGGCGTGGATCGCCGGCACATCGTCCGCGCCGCGTTGGAGTCGGTCGCATACCAGTCCGCCGACGTGCTGGAGGCCATGCACGCGGACACCGGCCTCTCCGCACCGGAGATCCGGGCTGACGGGGGAGCGGCGGCCAACGACTTCCTGATGCAGTTCCAGGCCGACATCCTGGGCGTGCCTGTCGCCCGCCCGAGGCACATCGAGACGACCGCCGCCGGCGTCGCGTACCTCGCCGGGCTCGGCATTGGCCTCTACCCCGATCCGGGGCGGATCGCCTCCCAGTGGACGCTCGATCGCCGCTTCAGCCCGTCCATATCGTTCGAGAAGCGCGGCGACCTGCGCGACGGCTGGCGGCAGGCTGTCGGTCGTGTGCTTGCGCGGCCTCGCTAGGCGCCAGGCGACGAGAAGAGGGGTATGGCGGCCGACTGGCGAATCCCCGCGCGCAGTGTGGGCGCAGCACGGGGACGTGTGATCTGGCCCTCGGAATGGAGAGTATCTCGATGAACTTCCGCAGTATCGCGTTCAGGCTGACCGCGATGGCGTTCATCTCGGCTCTGGCGTCGTTGGGGGTCGTGCTCGCATTGTCGCTCACCCTCGGCCGCACGTCGGCCGCCTACCGCCATGCCTTCGACCGCGAGGTGGGCATCAACGAGCGTGCCTCCTCCGCTGAGGTGCACTTCAAGACCATGGTGCAGGAGTGGAAGAACACGCTGTTGCGCGGTTTCGACCCCCAGAAGCTCGGGGAATACCAGGGGGACCTGAAGAAGGAGGCCGATCTGGTCCGCAGCGAGGTCGAGGCGATACGGAAGTCATCTGGCGACAAGGAGATAGAGGGCTGGGCGAACGACTTCCTCGCGTCTCTGGGGGACCAGCTCGCCGGCTACGACGCCGCGCTGGTCGGCTTCAGGGCGTCCGGTGGGACGGCCGTGAAGGAGGCGGACGTCGCTGTAACGGGGATCGACCGCAAGCCGGCCGAGGCCCTGAGCCAGATCGCTGGGAAGGCCGGCGCCCTCGCCAAGCAGGCGGTCGAGCGGCAGGAGCTCGTGGCGGATGCCGCGCGCTGGCGCGCCACGGTCCCCGCCGTCGTGGTCGTGGTTGTCTGCGCCGCTCTCACCCTGGCCGTCGTGATCGGGCTGTCGCGGGGGCTCCGTGGCGTCCGGGCGGCGATGGACCGTATCTCCCAGGGCGAGGGCGACCTGACGGCGCGCATGCCCGTGACGTCTCGCAACGAGCTGGGGCTGTTGGCTGAGAGCTTCAATGTGTTCGCAGAGAGCGTCCGGCAGATCGTGCGCGCTGCTCAGGAAGCTGCTGGGCGAGCGTCCTCATCGGCCGGGCAGGTCGCGTCCGCGTCGTCGGAAGCGGCTAACGCGGTCCAGCAGGTGACCGAGGCCGTAAGCGATGTGGCTGCCGGTGCGTCGCATCAGGCTGAGCGGTTGGACCAGGCTGTTGCGTCGGTCAACGAGCAGGCCGATGCGATGGCGCAACTGCGGTCGGGCCACGCGACCTTCGTCGGGGGGATGGATGAAACGAGCACGGCTGTCCAGAGCATGATGACGAAACTGGCGGAGATCGACCAGGTCTCGAATGAGGTGAATGCGTCGGCGGAGCATGTCCTGGAGGCCGCTCGCGGTGGCCGTGACATCGCGGTGCGTACGAGCGAAGGAATGCTAAGGACCCGTGCCAACTCCGAGACGGCGATGGAGCGCGCCCGCGGTCTCGCCGCGCAGTCCGAGGAGATCGGGGCGATGGTCGAGGTGATCAACGAGGTCGCCGAGCAGACGAACCTCCTCGCCCTCAATGCTGCCATCGAGGCGGCGCGCGCGGGAGAGCATGGCAAGGGCTTCGCCGTGGTGGCGGACGAGGTGCGGAAGCTTGCCGAGCGAGCGGCTCGGTCCTCAGGGGAGATCGCGACCATCGTCCGCCAGGTGCGAGGCAGCATTGACGAAGTGGTCCACCTCCAGGAAGCTGGCGTGGAGGCGGCGGAGAAGGGCGCGGAGCTGGCGGCTCAGTCGGCGGAGGCGCTGGACCGGATCACTGCCGCCGCGGAGGGCGCCGGGCGTGGAGTCGAGTCGGTCCGTCAGGCGATCCATGAGGCCCGCGCGCAGGGGGACGCCGTGGCGCAGGCCCGCGATCGTCTGGCGGTGGTGTCCGACGACATGGTTCAGGGCATCGCCACGGCCGACGAGCTGAGTGGGGCAGTCAGTGGCGAGATCGTCGGCGCCGCAGCCATCTCGGAGGAAGCGGCCGCCTCAGCCGAGGAAGTCTTCGCGGCATCGCAGGAGCTGAGTGCATCCATCGAGGAGATCGCCGCCTCCGCGGAAGATGCGTCCGCCGCCGTCCGCGGCCTCCGCGAGGTGGTGTCACGGTTCCGCGCGTAGGGCGCCACACCCGCCCTCGACTCGACCGGCCCGGCGGATGAGGCCGTCTACCGTTGGGGACAAGACTTGGGGAGGGGTCCCGTCCCCGCGGTATCGTACAATGGCGGTGGAGTTCGGCCGGCGACGGGCTGGCCGTCGGTGATGATGTGCCCGAGCACTCTGGGCAGGCAGCGAGGCATTCGGATGAAAGTGAAGCGACTCGAGCTTGAGGACTTCCGTTCGTTCCGTGGCCGCCACGTCATCGACTTCACCGACCCGGCCACCGGAGCGCCCCTCGACCGCGTGCTCCTCGTCGGCAGCAACGGCAGCGGGAAGACGTCTGTCCTGGAGACGGTTCACGCCTTCGTTGCCGCAATACCTGACGGGAGGAAATGGTACGGGCTGCCCGGTATGGAGCGAGGCGCCGCACGGCTGAGCTTCGAGTTGGGGTCTGACGACGCGCCGTCTCCGGCGGCGAGCCCACCTCCAGATTCGCCGGTCGAGTACACTATGGAGACGCGCGGCCGGGGGCTCCGCGCATGGGGAATTCCGGGGTCGGGGCCTAAGGGCGCGGTGTTCCGAGGAGACGGCAGTACGCCTGCATCTGGCCCCGGGTCCGAAGCCGCGGCGCTAGACGAGCTTGTCGAAATGGCGCGCCGGGAGGATCGAGGGGACTCCGCGAGGGGAGGCGCCCTGTTCCTCCCCCACGACCGTCACCTGCCCGCTGTCGCCGGCGGCCCCGTTGAGCCGCCGCCCCCCGTTGCCCACTGGGCTTACCGCTACTCCGCCGCGGACGAGTGGCCCGGATCCCTGGAGCAGTACTGGGTCTGGCTGCATTACCTGGATCTGGAGGCCCGCGATCAGGGGCGGCCAGCGGGGCGCTTGGTTCCGGCCATCGAGCTCTTCCGCGCTGCGATGGATCCTGGCCGCGAGGTTGTGATCCGCGAGGGCCGCGTTCTCGTCTCGACGCGGTGGGCCGGAGCCGATGGCTGGCCCGCCTGGGTCCGTCTCGACCAGTTGCCCTCGGGCGAGCAGCAATGCGCGCTCCTGCTTGGCCACATCGCGCGCTTGGGCCGACGGGGCGGGATCTTGCTGATCGACGAGCTGGAGATCAGCCTCCATGCGGCGCTCCAGCGCAAGCTCCTGGGGCAGCTCACGGCGGTCACTCGGCAGCTCGACATGCAGCTCATCATCGCCACACATTCGCTGGAGCTGGCCCAGAGCGTAGGGTCGAACGAGGTGATCGATCTCGACTCCCTCGTACCGTCGGCGGAGCCTGCCGAAGTCGCGGGTGTGGCGGAATGAGACACTACCCGCTGGATGACATCCGCCTCAGGCTGCGCGCTGAGCGGGGTGGTTGTGGCGCGCCCATGCTGCCCGCCGCGCGGATCGGGGCGGTCCCTCGTAACGAGCGTCGAGCGCGGCATCGACATCGTGCGGGGATGGGCAATCCCGCGCGGGCCTAGGGGGAACGGGATGAGGATCAAGCGTCTGGAGCTGACCAGCTTCCGCACATTCGGCCATGTGGTGCTTGAGGACATCCCCGACACGGTTGTCCTGGTGTCCCCCAACGGCCTAGGGAAATCGAGCATCCTGGAGGCCATCCTCGGGGCACACGAGCTGGTCTCTCCATACCACCGCGACGACTACGAGTGGAAAGTGGTGCGGGCGAACCGGGGAACAGTGCCAGTCTGGCCTCCACACCTGCCTGCCCCGGTCAAGCTCGGAGAGCGCCAAGCAGAGATCCTGCTCGAGGTTGAGCCAGACAAGGACGAGGAGGAGGCCCTCTCTGGGGAACTGCCGGAAGGACGGAGAGGCAGCGTTCATCTTGTGATCGAGGAGGAGCGGGTCGTCTCTACGCGCGACGCGAGCGGGACGGCGCAGGCCCTCTTCAGATACCACCCCCCTTCGACGGGCGTCGGCTTCCTCGACTACATCCGGCCCACGCGGCTCTACCAAAGCCGCGAGCTCCAGCCAAGCTTCGTGAGCGATATGCGGGACGAGCGCACGAGAGAGCTCCTGGCCGGTTTCCGCGACTGGCAGCACCAGCACGACAAGTTCTCTCTCACCAAGAGCTACGTAGCGTCTTGCGAACTCAGCGACCTCTCGCACCTCAAGGAGACAGACCAGCGGGTCGACACTCTACGGGGGTTCAAGGAGGTCTTCGACTTCCTGTTCTCACCCAAACGGTTCCTTGGGTACCGCGGAGGTCCCTTGGGCGACATCCGGATCATGGTCGGGACGCCGTCTGGCGAGCATGACGTCGACTGGCTCAGCGATGGCGAGAAGGAGATGCTGCACATCCTTATGCACCTCTTCCGCTTCCGCGAGTTGCCCAACGTTGTGCTGTGGGATACGCCTGAGCTTCACCTGAACGCATCCCTCGAAGGACGGCTCCTTGAGGCGGTCCGCCGTCTGGCCCCCCGCAACCAGTACTGGATCGCCACACACAGCCTGGAGCTGATCGGCTCAGCGGAGGAGGAGAGCATCTTCGCACTCAGGCCGGGCGTCGATGGCGTCACCGCTGAGCGCATAGACGAGCCGCAGCGTCGGGCCAAAGCGCGGATCTACCGGGAACTGGGGGCTCAAGTCGGCCTACAGCTCGTATCGTCGAAGGTGGTGTTCTGCGAGGGCAAGGACGCGCACTCGGATAGGAGATTGCTCGAACGGCTCGTCGGGGACCGAGTCAGAGGCGCCACATTTGTGGCTGGCGGAAGCTGCAGGGCGGTCCTGTCCGTCGGCTCACGCGCGCACCAACTGCTCGAGGACGCAACGGTGAATGGCGACTTCCTGGCGGTCGTGGACCGCGACTTCATGTCACGAGAAGACGCCGAGGCGCTGGAGGCGCAACACGATCAACGGGTGTTCGTCTGGCGGGTCCATGAGATCGAGAACCTGTTCCTCGACCCGGAGGTGGTCCTCGCCACGCTGAGACACCTCGACCAAGTGCTGGGCCTCGATGACCTCGATGCAGTGCGCTGTGCGCTGGATTCGGCGGCTCGGGCAATACAAGAGCGGGTTGCGGCCCAGTGGACCGCATGGGAGTTCGGTCGTTCCTACCCGCGGATCGACAACGTTGCTGGAGCGGCGGATCCGCTGATCGCTTTACTCGCCCACGCGGAGAAGCTCAAGTCGAGAGCGGAGTGCCTCGCGGATCCTCAGCGTATACGCAAGTCATTCGAGGAGAAGCTGGAGCAGGTCGGGCGCATCATTGATGAGGGCCGGGCTCGCCATGAACTCCCCGGCAAGGAACTCCTGCAGGAGCTCCTCCGCACGAGCCCTTCACTGTCGGCGGAGACATACCTTGCGGCCGCCGTGAGTATCGTTCTTGAGCGCAAGCTGGTGCTTCCTCAGATAGAGAGGCTTGTCGGCGTGCTCGAGCGCGACGCCGAGTGCTGCGTTGCCGCGCCCCAGCCCAAGGCCTGAGTCCGCGCGGCGCCATGCTTGTCGCCTAGGTCAGGGGGAGGATGGATGCTCCACTGGGAGCGCGAGAGTCCGGTCCGTGCCCGCGGTCGCGTGATCGCGGCGAATGGAGCGGCCGCGTGCTCGCTTTCTGAGCACCCGGCCGATAGGCCTGCCGGTGTTGCAGACCGTTCCATCGCGCGCTGATGCAGAGCTCCGCGTTCGTGCATAGCCGTCTCCCGAGCCCGAACGCATTCGATGGGGGAGGCCATCGGAGTGTTGCCGGCTTCATCGGCCGGATGATCAAAGACGGATCATGCGGCCGCTCCAGAGGCACCCCGCACGGGCGACCCCCTCCATCGGCGTCACCCGCCGGTGCGCTGGTAGGTGATCAGCAGCGCCCCTGGCCGCTTCCCGACCGCCACGAGCAGGCCGGGGTCCATGAGCTCCTGGCCGGAGAGGGTCTTCGCGCGCGGGGCGTCGGGGTCGCGGACGCGGTAGCGCGCGTCGGGGTCGAGGCCGCGAAGCTGCAAGCGCGCCGACTCGTAGACGCTCTCCGCGCGGCGGAACACCTGGACCACACCCTCGCCCAGGTCGGGCCGGTCGAACTGCCAGGCCATCCAGGCGTCGTTCCCCGCGCTGTAGGGCGTGAGCGGCCAGAAGTCTCCGAAGTAGCAGGGCGCGATCCTCCGCCACTGCGTCGTCAGGCGACGGAGTAGGTCGTAGTCGAGGTCCGTCCGCCGCACGTCGAACAGGCAGTTCGTGAAGGGGACCATGTTGCTGCGGAAGATGTACTCGTCCACATCCGCGGCGCCGGTGCCGGAGAGGGGGATCCAAAGGGAGATGCCGTAGGTGGCGCACTGCGTGCCGACCGGCTCGCACCGGTAGTCGCTGCGCCAGAGGGGGATCGCGCGTCGCATCGTCTCGAGGTCGTTCCGGCGTCCGCCGGAGGCGCAGGAGTCGATGAACATGCCCGGATGGCGGCGGAGCAGCTCGTCCCAGTAGGCCAGGTACCCTTCCACATACCGAACTTCCGTGATTCCCTGGCGGTCCTCCGAGTCGTTCGGACGCCAGTAGGCGAGCGGGTCGATGTTGCAGTCCTGCCGGTAGAGGTCGATCCCCTGCTCGGTCATGACTTGGTCCACGTGGTCAGTCAGCCACTGCCGGGCCTCGGGGTTGCCGAGGTCGAGCAGCCGCTGCCCGCCGTCCGGCCCGAGGAGCCACTCCGGGTGCTGCTCGTAGATCCAGGTGCCCGGGTGGACTCGCTCCGGCTCGAACCAGACGATGGTCTTCACGCCCCGCTCATGCGCGTGGTCGCTGATCGATCGCAGGCCGCGAGGGAACCGCCGCGTGTCGACCTCCCACGTGCCCGTCTTGGGCCAGCCCACGCCGTCGCAGGGGTACCAGCCCGCGTCCATCCACCAGTGGCCGATGGGGATACGCTCCGCGAGGTAGCGGTCGATGCACTCGACCTGGTTCTGCTCGTTGGCATCCACCATCTCGCCGAACAGGTGGGAGCTACAGCCGAACAGCTCGGGCTCAGGAAGCTTGCCGCCGGGCCTCGGCACGTTGTGCGCGAGCATCCAGCGGCGCCAGACGTTCTGCGCTCGCAACCAGTCGCCATTCCAGAACTGCAAGACGACGAGCGGCGTGCGGATCGACTCCCCCGGGTGAAGCGTGAAGTGGGTCAGCTCCTGCCCCGCGCGCACGCGGAGGCCGGTGTCACCGTCGCGCGTCCATTCCGAGGCCCACTGCCCCGGCCAACCGACGACGATGATGACCCCCTCGCGCACGGGCGACTCCAGGCTGAAGTAGGAGAGGTCGCTATTCGTCGGCCTCCCGCCGGCTGCGCCGATGCGCGTCGTGCTGCCCGGGGCCAACGGTGAGGCGAGTGGCTGGTAGTCGTTGACCTGGCAAGGACTGCCGACCGAGTGGTGCAGGACGAACTCGCCGTAATGCCCGCGCCGCAGGCCGAGGTCGAGCGCCTGGATGCCCTCGATGATCGGTGTGTCCGCGGCCCCGGCGTTCCGGAAGTGGAGCGTCCATTCCACCGTCGGGAAGTCGTGGTACTCGATGGCGACGCATTGCAGGACGAGGCCCGTGCCCGGGTCGGTGTAAGTGAGTGTGCGCTCGGTGCGCCGATCGTCAAGTTCGCGGGAGGCCCTGTCGAGTCGCCAGGCGGGCAGCAGCTCGGCCGAGGGCCGACCACCATAGGTGAATGAGAAAGGCAGCTCGGCGTCAGTGAGGGCGGGCCCATCAGCGAGAGGCAGGTCCGCCAGCCACACGGCGCTGCCATTGGCGAGGGTTATCCTCGCATCGGCCCAGTCGGCCTGGTCGCATGAGATGCCGTCCCCAGCGTCGCTCACGGCGATGATGAGCTCTCGCGCGCCTCCCAGAGGGACGCGGGCCGGCACGCCCGCCATGCCCTCCCGCATGACCGGCGAGCGGAACGCCTCCTGCCCTCCGACGCTGACGCCGAAGATCACGCTTCCCTTGCCGGGGACGGTCTGCTCGTTGCTGTCCAGGCCGACGGCGGCAGTGAACGTCCTGCCCGGCCCGGGCAGGCGGACGACGATCCGGCTGTTGGCGTGGCAGAACAGCCCGCGCGTGTAGGGCTTCCCGGCGATGTGCAGCGGCTTGCCGAACCGTGCGTTCTTCTGCACCGCATCGTAATTCGCGACCACCTCGAGCCCCGGGTCCGGCGCCGCGATCTGCACGCCATCGAGCTTCGCAGCGACCCACCTGCGGCAAGTGGCCAACTCGTCCGGCATCACTGTCACGCCGAACGCGCGCGGAGCGCCGACTGTGGCAGATAGCACGCCCAACATGATCGTGGCTGGTCTCATCAACGGGCCTGCCCTTCATCAGCCGAGGAGGCTGCCTCGCCGGGAACGCCGGCTGTGCCCTCTATGCTGGAAGCGCCTTCCACGAGGGCTGCGGGACTACCTGCTGGCTCTGCTCCGCGACGGGGGGGGACGGCACCCCATGCAGGACCCCGGGCCGGGGCCACCGAATGCCTGGGGATGGATGGGCTTAGGGGGTACGTGACCCAGTGAGTGTCTCGGACGAGCTTCCTCGCCATGGTGACGTATCGCGCATGCCGATCAGCAACGCCGAGGCAGGTGGACCCGAACTGGATCTCGAGCGGCTGGCAGGCGGCGCGACGGGCCTGACCCCGACCCAGGGGGCGTACATGGCCGAGGCCGCGGCTGTATGCTTAAGCAGGAAGCACCCGCCACCGGTGACAGAGCTTCGAGTACGAGGGGACCTGGTTGGTGCCCATGCCCTGCGTTTCCGGACACTGACCACTAACGCTCAGGCCGCCTGGGGCGATCTCGACGACGCGGTCGAGTCGGGAGCTTGCGGCGTGGCCATCGTGCTCCTTCTGGCTAGGGACAAGAGTAGCACGGTCTTGCGGTCGTCCAAGGGAGGGGGCTTCGACTTCTGGGTGGGGCCGGGCCCAGACTTCCAGGATGCCGCGCGCCTAGAGGTCTCCGGCATCCTCAGCGGCCCGGCTCGCGTCGAAGGACGCGTGCAGGAGAAGGTGAAACAGATTCGTAGGGATGTGTCGTCCGCAGCGCCGAGATGGGTGGCCGTGGTCGAGTTCAGCGAGCCAGGCGCCAAGGTGGTGAGAGCGTGACCGACCCGATGGAACTGCACCGGAGGGCAATGGAGTGTGCCGACGGGGCGTGGTCGCTGCGGCGCACTGACGGCCCGCAGGCTGGCCACGACCTCCTGGTCGAGGCGTTCGAGGCCGAAGCGAAAGCCGCCTGGCTGGTCGCAGCGAAGCACGAGTACGAGCCCACACGGTCCATCCTCCTCAGGAGCGCGGCCACGCTTGGGATCGATTGCGGTCGTCTGGGTGAGGCGGAACGCCTGGCGGCCGCGGGGCTGGCTGGGACACCCCCTGAGCCCATCGCTACCGAGCTTCGCGAGGTCCTTGCCGACGTGTCTTTCCGGCGGCACCTGGCGAGCATGGGCGTTACCCTCGAGCCCGGGGAGGTTGAGATGCGCCTTGGGGGGCGCGGGCTGGGTTCGGGGCAGGCTTGGGCGGAGACCCTGTTCAGCAAGATCCACTGGTTGCAGACCATGGTGTACCGCTTCGCCGATCGGTTAGCGCGCAGGCCCTACCGAGAGGGCGGCGGCGTGAGTTACGACGTCCGCAGCCGGTATGGCCTCATCGTCTCCGGCACCTCTGCCGGCAGTTTCGTGGTGTCGATGCGCATCGGTACGACGGGCCAGCTCGACCTCTTTCAGTCCCCCGTTCGTGTTGTCTCGGAAGTCATTGGCTGCCTGGACCTCGTGAACGCGGGCAAAGCGGAGGAGATCCGCGCCGCCATTCCGGAGGAGGCCTACTGGCGGAACTTCATCGGCTTGGCCAGGAAGCTGGCCCCTGACGGGAGCGAAATCGACTGCGTCGGTCTAGCGCTCCGCTCTCCCGAAGACACGCGCAAGGTGGAACTCCGACGCCCGGCGAGCCAGATCCGAGCAGCGCGGCAAGACGCCGCCAGAGACCCGGTGACTGTAGTGGCCGAGGGGAGACTCTCGTTCGCCGAAGGTGTGGCCAACAGGAACCTGATCAAGCTGGAGCCCGAGATTGGGGACCTGCAGACGGTCCACGTCCCCGAAGGTATGCTGGCGGACATCGTTAGGCCCCTCTGGGGCGAGGTCGTGCGTGTTCGCGGGAGACGGCGCGGCCAAGTCATCGACATGGACGATATCGAGCCCGTCGAGTGAGCGCCGAATGCCTGGTCCGGCCCGCTACGCGTCGACCAGCAGGCGGTACAGCGTATCCCTCTGCTGGGGCTCGAAGCCGGCTTCGCGGACGAGCTGCTCGATGCCGGCGCGGTCGAGGCGGAAGGTGACGCCGGCGGCGCGGACGACGTTCTCCTCCATCATCGTCGATCCCATGTCGTTCGCGCCGAACCGGAGCGCAAGTTGGGCGATCCTCGCGCCCTGGGTCACCCAGGAGGCCTGAAGGTTGTCGAAGTTGTCGAGCGCCAGCCGGGCGACGGCGAGCGTTCGGAGGTAGTCGTGCCCCCCGGCGACCGGGCGGTGCGAGAGCGCCGTGTTCGCCGACTGGAAGCTCCAGGGGATGAAGGCGGTGAAGCCGCCGGTTCGGTCCTGCAGATCCCGCACGCGGATGAGATGCTCCGCGCGATCCGCGTAGGTCTCTTCATGGCCGAACATCATCGTCGCCGTCGAGCGCATCCCGAGGCCGTGCGCCACCTCCATCACGTCGAGCCATTCCTGAGCCGTGCACTTGCGGGGGCTGACGCGGGCTCGGACGGCCTCGCTCAGTATCTCGGCACCGCCGCCGGGTAACGAGTCCAGCCCGGCGTCGCGCAGCCTGCGCAGCGTCTCTTCCACGCTCAACGATGATGTGCGGGCTAGGTGGACGATCTCCGGGGGGGACAGCGAGTGGACCTGTATGCGGAACCGTTCCTTGATGAAGCGGAACAGCCGCTCGTAGTAGTGGACCGTGAGGCCCGGGTGCAAGCCGCCCTGCATGAGCACCTGCGTCCCGCCCGCTGCGGCCAGCTCGGCGATCTTGGCATGCACTTCGTCGAAGCTCAGGCGGTAGGCGTCGGCATGCGCTTCTGTGCGGAAGAAAGCGCAAAACCGGCAGCCGGCGACGCACACATTCGTCGTGTTGATGTTGCGGTCGCAGACGTAGGTGACGATGCCGTCCGGGTGCTTCGCCTCGCGCACGCGGTCGGCGGCTTCGCCCAGCGCGAGCAGGTCCGCGCACTCGAACAGGCTCGCGATCTCCTCGCGGCTCAGCCGTCCGCCGGCGAGGCATCGGCTCAGGAGGTCAGGCACCAACAAATCGCAGCCTCCTCCCGCCCGTGTCGAGCAGCCCGTGCCGCTCGGCGAGGGTGATGAAGCGCTCGATGCCCTGCTTCTTGCGGCCATCGACGCAGTAGTGCATCGACTCGCCGAGGTATCGCTGCAGCCGCTCGACGGGGAGTCCGCGTCGCGCCGCCTCCTCCCGGGCGATCCCCTCGATGGCCGCCGTGCCCTCTCGCCAAGCGCGCTGCAGCCGCGCAGCCAACGCCCGGTCCGCCGTGCGCATCGTCCAGAGCGCGAACACGAAGGGCAGGCCGGTCATGTCGTACCACTCCGCGCCGAGGTCGACGTAGGGTACCGCATCTCCCGCGAGGAACGCGGGATCCCCGATCAACAGCGCGGCATCGGCTCTCTCGAGCATCGCGGGCAGGTCCGGCTCGTGGTGGATGCAGCTCGGCGCGACCCCGTACCGCTCGCGCAGGATCACCTGGGCGAGCACGACCGAGGTGCGTGAGCTGGTGTCGAGAGCGAGGGTCTTCACCTCGGGTAGCGGGCAGCGATGGTAGAGCCGAATGCTCTCGACCGGCCCCTCGCAGGCCACTCCCGGCCCGTCAACCACATAGAGCCCATCGTGCATGAGCGTGGGGACGATGGGGATGAGCCCGGCATCCAACTCTCCGGACAGCAGTGCATCGGTCACCACGCTCGGCACATCGGTGACGATCTCCACGTCCTCCGCGTCGAGCAGGCCCTGGATCAGGGGACGTCCCAGCATGTACTCCATCACGCCGAGCCTGGGCATCAGTCGCGCCTCACGATGTTGTAGACGGTGTCCCTCTCGACGGGCTCGCGGCCGGCCTCGCGGATCAGGTGGACCAGCTCCGCGCGCGACAGCGCCTGGGGCGTCTCGGCGCCGGCGGCGTGGGTGATCCGCTCCTCAACGACCGTGCCGTCGATGTCATCCACGCCGAAGCTCAGCGAGACCTGGGCGAGCTTCACGCCAAGCATGATCCAGAACGCCTTGATGTGCGGGAAGTTGTCCAGCGCGATCCGCCCGATGGCCAGGGCCTTCAGGTCATCAAACGCACTGGCGCGGCGTTGGTCCGACAGCTCTGTGTTGGCGGGGTGAAACGCGAGAGGGATGAACGTCATGAACCCGCCGGTCTCGTCCTGCACGTCGCGCAGGCGCATGAGGTGGTCCACGCGCTCGTCGACGGTCTCGATATGGCCGTAGAGCATCGTCGCGTTCGACGGGATCCCGAGCCCGTGGGCGGCGCGCATCACGTCCAGCCAGCCCTCACCTGAGAGCTTCTTCGGGCAGATCTCGGCGCGCACCCTTTCCGCGAACACCTCGGCTCCGCCCCCCGGCATTGAGCCCAGTCCGGCGTCGCGCAAAGCCTTCAGCGTGTCCTCAACTGAGAGACCGGCCAACTCCGCGAAGTAGGCGACCTCGACAGCCGTGTAGGCCTGGATGTGAACATCGGGCAGCGCCTCGCGGACGACCCGGAGCGTGTCGAGGTAGTAGGAGAAAGGCAGTGTGGGGTGCAGCCCGCCGACGATGTGGATCTCCGTCACGCCGGTCTCCCGGCATGCCTCGGCCTGGGCACGAATGTCCTCCGGTGGCAGGACATAGGCTTCCTCCTGCCCGGCCTCTCGTCGGAAGGCACAGAAGCGACAGCCGTTGACACATAGGTTCGTCGGGTTGATGTGCCGGTTGACGATGAAGTAGGCGCGGTTGCTGTTCCGCCGCTCGCGGACGTGGTTAGCCATCCGGCCGAGGGCGAAGATGTCGCTCGACTCGTAGAGCCGGATGCAGTCCTCGCGTGAGACGCGCTCATCGGCGAGGACTTTCTCCTCGATGTCGGCAAGGCTCGCAGTGGGCGTCATAGGGCAGCGGCAACTCTCGGGAATGCGTAGACATCGACAGCCGTCGCGGCCAGGATGAGCAGGCTGATGATGCTGTTCATGGTGAAGAACGCGGCGTTCACGCGCGTGAGGTCATCTGGGCGCACGAGGCTGTGCTCATACACCACGAGTATACCCGCTACAGTGACCCCGGCAAAGTAGGCCGACCCGAGGCCGGTGGTCACACCGAACCCTGCGAGGCACAGGACGGATCCGAAGTGCGCGAGGCGTGAGAGCGCCAGGGCGCGTTCCACGCCGAGGCGGGCCGGGATCGAGTGGAGGCCGTACTGCCGGTCGAAGTCCGCGTCCTGGCACGCATAGATGATGTCGAACCCGCCGACCCAGAGAATCACTCCGGCGGCAAGTGGGAGCGGGGCTGCCTCCAGTCGGCCGAGGACAGCCACCCACGCGCCCAGCGGGGCCAACGAGAGTCCCAGGCCGAGGATGAAGTGCGAGAGCTGTGTGAAGCGTTTGGTGTAGGAGTAGCCCAGTACCACCAGGAGCGCGACCGGGCTCAGCCTCAGCGCCAGGTCGTTGATCCGCCAAGCGGCGAGCACGAAGACGGCGACGCTCACCAGGAGGAACCCGGTCGCGAACCGCCTTGAGAGGCTGCCGACAACCAAGTGGCGCTGGCGGGTGCGGACGTTGCCGGCGTCGTATGGCAGGTCCACGATGCGGTTGAAGGTCATCGCCGCCGCGCGGGCGCTGGTGAGCGCCACGAGCACCCACAGGAGCAACGGCCAGCCCGGCCTGCCGTTCGAGGCGACGAGCAGAGCGGCGAGGCAGAAGGGCATGGCGAAGAGCGTGTGCTCGATCCGGATCATGCCCATGGTGAGCACCAGCGACTTCAGCCCACCGCAGAGTGAGAGGCGTCGGTCGTGCATCACAGCTCCCCACTCCACCGTCGCACGAGGTCGTTGTCGATCCCCAGCGCATCGAGGATCCGGCCGACGAAGCCATCCACTAGCTCGTCCAACGTCGTCGGCTTCCCGTGGAAGGCCGGCGCTGCCGGCATGATGATCGCGCCGGCCTCGGCGAGAGTCGCCAGAGCCCGGAGATGGATGAGCGACATAGGCGTCTCGCGCGGGGCGATGACGAGTCGCCGTCGCTCCTTGAGGCACACGTCCCCCGCCCGGCCGACGAGGTCATTCGAGCACCCGGCCGCGAGCCGCCCGACCGTCCCCATGCTCGCCGGGACAATGGCCATGGCGTCGTACTGGCATGAGCCGCTCGCGATGGGGCTGGCAAGGTTGCCGAACTCGTGGCGCGTCACGGATTCGCCCAGGTTCGCCAACACGCCCGAGTCGATCTCGTGCCGTAAGACCTGTTCACCCCTGGGGGAGACCACGAGGTCGACCATGTGCCCAGCGTCCGTGAGCCACCGCAGCAGCCGTGCTGCATAGCACGCGCCACTCGCGCCTGTGATAGCGAGCACTATCCGCCTACGCATACCGGTCACCACCGTCCCTGCTGATACCTGTCCCCTCGCCCGCGCCTCGCAACCCCTCCCCAGAGCGCGGGAGTGCATGTCTGGTATGGTCTTCGTTCGAGGGGCAGAGGACTCCTGGGCCGAGGTGCGGGTAGGCTTTCGTGAGGGGCCACGCTTGGACGCCCTGCTTTGGGCAGAGCGAGAGAGGAGGACAGGGCGGCAGGGGCATGGAAACAAGTTGCGGGGCGTCTGGCCACAAGCCGCGGTACAGCCAGGTTTGGTTTCCGGGGGGCCGCCATGCCGAGGGACGGGCGCTTCCGCGAGGGCTTGGGTGCTAAGATGGTGCCCCGGGGGTGCGCTGGTGCAGCGCGCTGGGCAGTCTTGGTTGTTGTCGCATCGGTGCTTGTTCTCTACGTTCTCAGTCCCTACTACGTGGGTAATACCTCGGACGACGGCTTCTACTACCTGAAGATCGCGCGCAATGTTGCGGAGACCGGAACGGTCAGCTTCGATGGGGTCCATGGGACGAACGGGTTCCATCCGCTTTGGATGGGCCTCCTGACCCTCGCCTATGCCGTGTCATCCCCTTCAGCCGCTCAGGCCCTGGTGATCGCCGGGGTATTGCAGGCCGTTCTGGTCGTCCTGTCCCTGGCACTGCTCTACCACAACGCTCGGTACATGGGTGCCGCAGCGTGCCCATGGCTGGCGCTGGGCGTTTTCGCCTGGCCCCGCATCGTGGGCTACGGAATGCGGGGTCTCGAGACGGCCCTGTACGTGTTCCTCTTGCTCGCGCTGATCGCCCATTCCGCGCGATATGGAATCTTCGCGCCAGGCCGCCCGAGGCGAGCTGCAGTTGCGGCAAGTGGCTTCCTCGTTGGGCTGACCCTCTTGTGCCGGCTGGACTCAGTGTTCATCGTCCTGGTGGCTCTTGCGTACTACGCGGTGCTGTGCGTTCGGCGGGCCAAGCACTTGCCTGCGGCCGCCAGGGAGTTCCTCGTCTTCGCCGCGCCGGTGTTGCTCTTGGCCGGAGCGTTCATTGCCGCGAACTACGCACGGTTCGGCCACATCATGCCGATAAGCGGCTCTATCAAGCGGTCGTTCCCGGTGCCCGGGCCCTACTCGGAATGGGTACTTCGATACCCGGAGTCCATGGCGATGGTCTGTGTGGTGGCGTACGGCGTGGCGGCCGCATACCGAGACCTGCGATCCGCTCAGGGCACCGCTGTGCTCCCCGAGTCCCTGCTCATCGCGCCACCGCTCATCATCATTGGGACCGGGACCATCCTTCATTTCGCGGACAGCGTCCTCTTCATGATGTGGGGAGCGTTCCCGTGGCATTTCGCGCCGTACGGGGTGCCCGCGGCATTGCTGATCCCCTGGCTTCTGGCACGACGCCTACACTGGGAGACCGCGAGCCCTGCGCGGCCATGTGCGTCGCAAGCCGTGGCACTCATACTGCTTGCGGGGGTCCTAGTGCCTGCATGGGTCGCCGCGTGCGGGCGGTACCAGGCCAGTCGCGACGGTTGGGTCGCCCAGGGCAAGCGGGCGGCGGAGTGGGCGAACACTCACCTGCCTCACGATGCTCTCCTGGGTATGCGGGACAGTGGAGCCTTCGGCTACTTCTGCGAGCCGCCTACGGTGAACCTGGACGGGCTGGTCAACGACTACAGGCTCCGACAGTATGAGGACTCGGGGTGGCTGGGCCAGTACATCGCGGATACAGGCATCCGCTACCTGGCCTCCCACACGTCGATCCCCGGCCAGGCCGAGCCCGAGACAACGCTCAGCGTCCATGGGCTCCCGGCTGCGCAGGGCCGCGTCGTCTACTCCCAGAGGTACCTTGAGCCGGAGTTCGGCTTGAGGGACTTCGTCATCATCGAGATTCTGGAGCCCGGCACCCCCGCGCGTATCCGCGGGCACTGGTGGCCTCCCTAGACCCTCCCGGTACGCCGCCCCTCGGTCCTGCCCCTGAAGTCGTGCACGCCGAGTCGTCTGCGCGAACCGGACTGTGCGACCCCATCGACACCAAGCGCCGCTGGATGCGTCACTCTCGCTCCGCGGATACGGCCGTGCACACGCCGCCCAGAGCTTCAGCCATGGCAACATCCCGGAACCCCGCAGCTCCGAGGCGTTCCGCGAACTCCTCACGCGTCACGAACCGGTCGATCGACTCCGGGAGATACGCGTATGCATCGCGCGAGCCGGAGATCCATCCACCCAACACGGGTAGGACACGCTTGACATAGAAGGAGAACAGCCGGAACAGCCTTCGCGTGCCCGGGTTCAGGAACTCGAGGATCATCGCTCTCCCGCCGTGGCGGAGGCAGCGCGCCATCTCCGCGAGACCCCTGTCGAGATCGTAGAGGTTCCGGACCCCAAACGCACACGTGATGACGTCGCAGCTTGCCGTCGCCAGGGGTAGGGCGAGGCTGTCGGCACATAGCGTCCCGATGCGCTCGGACAGCCCACGTCGGTCGATCTCCACGCGTGCCAGTTGGAGCATGGGCTCCGCGAAGTCTACGGCGATGATACGCGACGGCCGGTGTTTGGCTGCGGCACAGTCCATGGCGACCTTCCCCGTCCCCGCGCACAGGTCCAGGACCACCAGGCCGGGCCGCGAGAGGGCGCGGTTGACGGCCCGCCGGCGCCAGAACCCGTCCATGCCCAGGCTCAGCACCGTGTTCACCAGATCGTACCGCGCCGCGATACGCGAGAACATCTCCCGGGTGTCGCTGCTCTGGCTCACGGCGTGATCCCCAGCTCATCCCACATCGCGTCGATCCGGGCCTTCACCGCATCGCTCATCACGATGTCGTCGGGCCACTCGCGCGTGTGCCCCTCCTCGGGCCATTTGCGAGTGGCGTCGATCCCCATCTTCCCGCCGATGCTCGGCAGCGGCCCCGAATGGTCGAGGACGTCCACGGGGCCCGAGGACAGGACGATATCGCGCGCGCAGTCGACGTTGTTCCCCAGCCGCCAGAGCACGTCGGCCGTGTTCTGGACGTCCACGTGCTCGTCGCAGACGACGACGATCTTCGTGAACATGAGCTGACCCAGGCCCCAGACGGCGTGCATGACCTTTCGCGCATGGTGGGGGAACGACTTGCGGATCGATACGAACACCAGATTGTGGAAGATGCCCTCGAGCGGCAGAGCCATGTCCACGAGCTCCGGGATGACCGTGCGGATGAGGGGCAGGAAGATTCGCTCTGTGGCCTTGGCCATGTAGCAGTCTTCCATCGGTGGCTTGCCGACGATGGTGGCGGGGTAGATCGGGTCGCGCGCGTGGGTGATGCAGGTGACGTGGAAGACGGGGTAGTCATCCGCCAGCGAGTAGTAGCCCGTGTGGTCGCCGAAGGGTCCCTCGCGCCGCAGCTCGCCCGGCTCGACATAGCCTTCGAGCACGATCTCCGCGTCGGCGGGCACCTCCAGGTCGCAGGTCTCGCAGGGCACGATGTCCACCGCTTGCCGGCGCAGGAAGCCGGCGAACAGCATCTCATCCAGCCCCGGTGGCAGTGGCGCCGTCGCGGAGTACGTCACCGCGGGGTCGCTGCCGAGCGCCACCGCCACCGGCATCCGCTGCCCGCGGCGGCAGTAGCGGCGGTAGTGGTCCGCGCCCGTCTTGTGGGTATGCCAATGCATGCCCGTGGTGGCCCGATCGAACACCTGCAGGCGGTACATGCCGACGTTCCGGGTTCCCGTGTCCGGGTCGCGGGTGAACACCATCGGCAGTGTGATGAACGGCCCGCCGTCCTGAGGCCAGCACTTCAGCACCGGTAGCCGTGTCAGGTCCACGTCACCGCCGTGGACGATGATCTGCTTGCACCGTCCCGCGCGCACACGCTTCGGCAGGAAGGCGCCCAGGCGCAGCATCTCCAGTGCCGTCCGCGCCTTGTCCAGGAGACCGTCCGGCGGCGTACGCGTGATCAGGTCCTGGATGCGAGTAGCGACCTCTTCGACGTCCTCTACGCCCAGCGCCATCGCCATGCGCTTCTTCGAGCCGAAGGCGTTGATGAGGACAGGCATGGTGTGTCCGGTGACGTTCTCGAAGAGCAGTGCCGGGCCGCCACGTTTGCTTGCGCGGTCCGTGATCTCCGTGATCTCGAGCTCGGCGCTCACCTCGTGAGCAATGCGCACGAGCTCCCTTTCGCGCTCCAGGGCCGTCACGAACCCCGGAAGACCATCGTATGCCACTAGCGACCCTCCGCCGGATAGGCTATGGCGCGTTGAACGTCATCGTCACCGTGGTAAGGCTCGTGACCGCTGTGTCGTCGCTCGCCGTGAGTGTGAGGGCGCCGTCGACCGCCGTGCCATTCAGCGTGAGCGTGCCCGGCGTGTCGCTGGACTCATAACCCAGTCGCAACTGGACGCTAGTCGACGGCGCCATGCCGCTCATGGCAAGGCGGAGCTTCGACGCCGGCGCTCCTTCGGCCGGTAGGACCAGCTCGGTGATGGCCGTAGGCAGTCCGGGGCGGCCGCTGCTGTCCACCGTGTATTGGATGAAGACCGGTCCGAACAGCGTGATCTGCTTCCCCGCGCTGCTCGCGAACTTGATGCCGGCGGCGTCCGTCGACATCTCGATGGTGCCCGACCCTCCCGCCGGTGGGAACGGCACCTCAGGGATCGCGTTGATCCCGATGGTCGAGCCTGAGTTCGTGAACTCACCATGGACGCCTTCGGTCGCATCGAGGACGACGTCGGTGGCCGCGCTGTCCAGGAACTGCACGCGGGTGAAGTTGCCGTTGATGAAGGCTCCGGGCGCGCTCAGCGTGAGCGACTTGAACCCGCCACTCATGTTGAGGTACACGTTCAGCGGAACCGCGTCGGGATCGTTGGTGCCGCCAAGGCCGGGCAGAAGGCTGCAGCCACACAGCGCCCCTGCGGCGGCCATCAGGACCAACGGGATGCCGAGTCTTCTCATCGTGCCTCTCCTTCGTCATCAAGCTGACGCTCGTCAGGCTGGCGGTACCTGTGGCGCGGCGGAGCCCGAGGCCTAGCGACCGCTCTCCGGGGCCAGGTCCATGGCCCTCTCGATCATCCGCGTCGTCATGTCGCGCGCGGGCCGAGCAGGCCCTGCCGGCGGAGCAGGCTCCATCGTAGGAACAGACGGTGTCGAGGGCCGCGGGGATCCCCGTGGGCGAGGCGCCGGCTGTACCGGTGGAACCTGGATCGGCCTGCCGGTGGGCTCCGGTAGTGCTCTGCCCGCGCCGTCCCCGCTCGGTTCGGCCGTGCCTGTACCCTCAGTTCGTGTGGAGGTCGCGGGCACCCCCGAGGCCGCCGAGGCAGCGTCTGGCTCCGGGGTGCTCGGCCCGACCCCCGGCACGGGAGGAGACAGCGCGGGAGGGGTCAAGGCGATGTCGTCCTCCGTGAGTGCACGTGGCGAGGTGCGAGCAGGCACGCCGCTGAGCCGTGGTCCCGCCATCTCCGCTGAAGCAGCCACGCTGCCGGAGGATTCCATCGCGGAAGGACCGCCTAGCTGCTGCATCCGCGCGCGGAACTGCGGGACGAGTGAAAGCACGAGGGCTACCATGACCGTGCCGACGACCGCCGCAGTCACCGTCAGCCGGTTGGCGAGGCGAGCGGGCGGCAGCGTTCGTTCCCGCGTCTTCTCGCTCCGCAGGCGGAACACCTGCCAGAGGTCGGGCAGCGAGTCGGCACGGGCCTGGTCGCCATAGGTCGTGAGCGCGTTGACCGCGTCCGCCAGCCGTTCCAGGTGCGCGGCACACCGCCCGCACTTCTCGAGGTGCTCATCGACTTGCCGCGCGGAGCCGTCGCTCAGCACGCGCTCGATCCATTCCATCAGCGCCAGCGGCCGACATTCGGCGTCGCCCCCCCGGGTACTTGGGACGTTCCACACCTCGCACAGCCCGATGTGGAGTCGCCCGATGACATAGTCCACGGGTTTCGCCAGCACGTCCGCGACCATGCTCAGGCTGAACCCGCACAGGTAGCGAAGCATAACCGGCATGTAGACATCGGACTTGAGGGAGCTGAGCTGCTTCGCCAGTCGGTCCGGCTCTGGCGCTTCGCCGACGAAGGCCACGGCGACATTCGCCGGCTCATGGGTCGAGACTCCGGGGTTCTTCCTCCGCCAGGAGACTCCCTCGGCCAGCGCCTGGCGTATCAGCCAAGTGGCGACGGGGACATCGGGAGCGAACCGGCGGCCTGCCTCGAACACCCGCATGAAGACGCGCACGGCCGCCTGCTCGGCCGCTGGCCCGTCCGGGATCAACCATCCGAGGGGCTCCTGTACCAGACCGGCGCACCGGCGGACCAAGGCCCGGAATGCGCCCAGATCGCCCGCGCGCCATTCCGCGGCAAGGGTCTCGTTCGAGGTGGCTCGCTCTCGGCTTTCCGCGCTGTCCAGGCTCTCGCGACCCATGGGGGCTCCTTGCGCGTGGCATCGTTCTTCTGAGGTCGGTGGAATTGTCGCGTCCGATGTGCTGCCTGTCAACGTGGGAAGGCTCAGGAGGAAACCCCGTGAAGTCTGCCGTCCTTGCCCTGTTCGCTGCTATCTGCTGGGGCGCCGCACCGCTCATCGAGCGCAAAGCCCTTGTGCTGCCGGCCTCGCCGATCCTGGCCGTTGCAGGCCGAAGCGTGTTCGTGTTCGGGGCCATGTGCCTGATGGCGTTCTTCGCCCGCGGCGCCCTGATCAGCGACGGATTCGGGGCAAAGGAGGCGCGCCTCTGGCTCCTGTGTGTGGCGGCGGGGGGCATTCTCTCGGGCGGGATCGGGCAATGGTTCTACTTCTCGGCGCTGCGAGGGGAGAGCGCGCCGTTCGTCGTGGCCATCTGCGGGACGTATCCTCTGTTCACCCTGGTCGCCGGTCTGGCGACGCACCAGGAGCGGTTCGTATGGTCGCAAGCGCTGGGCACGGCTCTCATCGTGGCGGGCGCCGCCCTCCTGCTTCTCAGTCGCAGCTCCGGACGATGACGCCCAGCCCGCCGGATCCCAGGTCGATAGGGATCCGCACCGCCTCCGACGGCCACACCGTGTCCTCGCCGATGGGCAGAGACACGCGGCTCGCCTGGTGCAGGATGCGGCCCGTAGGTCCGGTGAAGCGGAGCTTGCCCAGGCGCTCCGAGCCGCGCGCGCCGACGAACCTCATCTGCCACCGACTCTGCGACACGACCGCCTTGTTGTGGCCCAATGTGTCCTCGAACCGCACATCCAGATTGGAGAGGACGCCGCCCAGGTCATCCGGTGGGTCGGGGCTGAGGATGAGGGCGGGACCATAGAGGTCGAGCCACACATACCCGGAGAGCGTCGCACGGTCGGCGCCCACCGAGTCCTCCAGGCACGTGGGGGCGTCGACGAGCACTAGCTCGCAGCCGTCGGCTCGGTAGGTGACGCGGAGCCCCGTAGCCTCCGGGTCGAGCACGGCGGACATGAGCCCGTCGGGCACCAGGCCGGACAGTGTGGGGTCCGCCCATTCGTCCACGTGGGCCGCGAGCGGCGCGCCGTTGCCGACGTCCATCGTGAGAGTCGGCGCGACGGCGGACGGGTTCTCTTCACCATCCAGGAACAGCTCTCCCGCGTTCACGGTAACCGGCTGTGCCTCGGCGTTGGAAGCGCCGTCGGCCTTGGCGACAACCAGGTCTGCCACCACAGGCCCCGAGACGAGAGACCGTCGCGCCGCCCATTCGCAGTGCACGGACGACAGATCCCCGAGGAAAGCCACCAGGCTCCGCTTGGGCGGCGTGCCGGCCAGCACCGCGTCCAGCCGGTCCGCAGCACGGACGATCGACACACGGGCGGCCCCGAGGCATACGGAGCCGTTCGGCGCGTCTTCCCCGCTGAGGTGAAGAGCCATGAAAGGGAAGGCCGGCAGGTACTCGTCGTGGGACAGGCGCTCGTCGGCGTCAGCATCCCGGTCGGCCAATGCGCGACTGCGGTCGAACCCCGGGTTGTCGAGTGACCGGGAGATCGCGGCCATCGCGACGGCACGAGCAGCCAGGAGGCCCGCGGCAACCACCCCCATGTCGCCGCCGGTCATCTCCACCGTGCCGGCCCTCCCCGACGTGACCAAGTGCACGCGGAACAAGGCTCCCTCCGCCGAGCCCAGGGCGCAGAAGCGTTCGAGCGCGCCCGTCGAGTCGCCGCTCCCGCCCAGTAAGGGAAGCAGCTCGGTGGCCAGCGCCGCTTGGGCTTCATCCAGGCCCTCGTTGGCCGGCGGCAGCTCCGGCCACAGGAGGTTGAGCGTGCGTAGAGGCGGCGGCACCGCCGGGGCGAGAGCGCATGTCGCATCGCCGAGAACAGCGGGCTCCTCTCGCAGGTTCGCCGTCACATCGAAGGGGTCCGGGGCTATCGGAAGCCAGTCGAGCCCCGTGACGAACCCGAAGTTGTGGGAGGCCGCGATCAACTGCAGATAGGCCAGGCCGGTCTGCGCCGCCGCATCGTTCGGGTGTTGCTCGCACGTCTGGGAGAACGCCGCGAGGGCGTCGGCGATCGCGTCCGCGGTCGTTGGGGGCGCGTCGAGCAGTGCCTGGAGGGCCAGGACACCGGGATCGCCCGCCGGCTCGGGCGATGCGGCTGCGGGCACCAGTAGTGAACGTGTGACCTCGACGTAGCCCCCGCCGGACCCGCTGCCGTCCCCGTTTCCTCCGGGTCCCGGCGTGCCGGGAGCTAATCCGCCGAGGTCACACCCCTGCCAGAGGAGCGCCCCACAACAGAGCAACCATGCGATGCACCGCCCGCTCAACGGCGACTCCTCGAGTCCGCCAGGAACCGGGGAGTTGCCCGGCCCGGCGTCGACGCTACCGCCAGTCGGGCATAGCCTCCGGCATGTCCGGTGTGTCCGTCAACTGCTCCAGGGTCGTCAGATCGTCCGGCTCGACGACCCACAGATCGGTCTCACCCGCCGTCGGGTTGCTCGTGCGCACGAACACGAGCTGGGTGCCATCGGGCGACCACCGGGGGGAGCTACTGGCCCAGTTCGCCGCATCGATGAACGAGAGCTTCCGCTCCGCGCCGAGCACCCCCGCGTCGATGGGGGCGATGTAGATCTCGGTGTCCCCATTCACGGCGTTCTCGATCTTGTGGAAGGCAATGCTCGCCTCATCGGGGGACCAGTCCGTGCTCGCGATCAGCTCGTTGGTAGTCAGAACCGTGTAGTGCGTGCCATCGACATCCACGGTACCCAGATCCCCGTAGTCCTCGGCGCCCGCGGCGAGATGGAAGCAGATCCGCTCACCGTCCGGGGAGAAGCTGGGGTGGCGCTCGATGGCGCCGGCCGTCATCGTGACATTGCTGGCCAGTGCGCCATCGGGCCGCGCGACGTAGATGTCACCGCCGCTGACAAAGGCGATCTTGTCGCCGGACCGGGACCAGGCGAGGTCGCCACCCGTTACGCCCGGGCTGATGGCGGTCACGCTGTAGGCGGGCGGGCCGGCCAGGCTGATCTGGAAGATGTCGGTACCGGATGTGGCATAGATCATCCGCGTGGCGCCGGGCGAAAGGGCCGGGTAGTGGCTGTCCGACCCCGAGGGGGACACCTGGCGCTCGCCGGTGCCGTCCGGGGCGATGGCGTATATGGACGTCGGCGCCCCCAGGGACTGACTCGTGGCGCGCCGGTAGGCAATCACATCGCCCGGCGTGGGCTCGGTGGTCTGCGCACCGCCGGACAGGTAGGTCACGAGCCGCGCAGTGCCTGTCTGGTTCGCGGCGTACTCGATCGTCGCGGACCCCACGGCCAGGAGGGCGCTGTTCTCGTCGTAGGCCTCCGCCGACACGACCTGTGCCGGCCCGGCCGGGAGCTGGAACCGGACGGTGACCGTGCCGTTCACGACATCCGCTGCCGTCACGCTCTTCCGGACCAGGAAACCGCCGGGACCGATGTCGGTGTGGCCGGCGGCGATGACATCCACGCGGGCGGTGTTCGAGGGCAGCTCACGAGCGCCGGTCTCGGGCGAGGGCCAGAGGATCGTCACCCGGACAGTACTGAGCCCCGGGGCGATGGTACCGCCCGGGCCGTCGCCGTTGCTGTCGGCGGGCGGCTGCGTACCGCATCCGACGACCAGCCCAACTAGGAGGAGCGGCGCGATCAGCACCAACGGCTTCACCGGTCCCGCCTCCCTTCTACGATCACGTCCACGGGGTCGGCGAGGCCCGCGGTGGGTATGGTGAGGTCCGCACTGGGCCATGGCGTCAGGGCGGCCGAGGACAGAGTGACCGGCTGATCCCAGAGGATCGGGATGCCATCCGCATCCGTTATGTCGATCTGGACGATGCCGGCGGCGGCGAGCCGCAGCTGCCACAGTCCGTTCGCGTTTGTCGTTAGCTCGTGGACCGTGTTGCCGGAGCCGTTCACGAAGACCCGCACGCCCGCGTAGGGGGTGAGGTCGCTCCGAGAGGACTTCGTGAGGAGGATCGCCGCACCCGGCCAGTCGCGTGTACCCGCGCCCGAAGCCGTCGCCGCGCCGGGTACCACGTCGGTCACGTAGACGTAGCTATCGATGCCGATCTCCACCGTGACCGGGGGCTCCGTGCCTCCCCCTCCTCCGTCGCCTCCCCCTCCCCCGTCGTTCCCGCCCCCGTCGTTGCCACCGTTGCCATCGCCGGGCGGGTTGTCGATGCCGGGATCCGGTGTCAGGTCGCCGCCACCGATCGGGTCACCGCCGACGACGTTGAAGCCGCCCCCTCCCTGACAGTGCACGGCGGCGAGCACCACCCAGAGCAGGGCGACTGACAATGCGCCGCGTACGGCGAGATGGGCCCAGGACCTACGTGGACCTCTGGGGCATTCCATAGAGCACCCCTCCTACCCCCGATTGTGATGTTCGACGCGCGGCCGGTGGGGCCTCTAAACGGGCCGCGGTCCTCGCGCCGGGCGACCCCCTACCGCTGCGCCCGGACTCGTTCCACGAACTGCGCGATACGCCCTACAGCGACCCGGAGCTGCTCCAGGGACGTGGCGTAAGTCGCACGGACATTGTAGTCTCCCGACGGCCCGAACGCCGCGCCAGGGACGACGGCTACCCGTTCCTCCTTCAGGAGCCGCGTGGCGAATCCGCGGCCCGTCAGCCCCAGGCTACGCGTGGACGGGAAGACGTAGAAGGCCCCCTGGGGCATGGGGCAGTCCATACCGATGTCGCACAGGGCGTGGACGAGGTAACGCCGACGGCGGTCATACTCCGCCACCATGCGCCGAACTTCATCGTCTGCGCTCTTGAGCGCCTGGATGGCTCCGACCTGGGACTGGGTCGCCGCGCACATCGCGGTGTACTGGTGCACGCGGTTCGCGGCGTCAGCGATGTCGGGAGGGGCGCAGACGTACCCGACGCGCAACCCCGTCATGGCGAACGCCTTTGAGAACCCGTTCAGCACGACGGTGCGGTCCCGCATCCCCGGCAGAGAGGCGAAGCAGGTGTGCCGGTGTCCGTCGTAGACAAGCCGGTCGTAGATCTCGTCGGAGTACACGAGCAGGTCATGCTCCGCGGCGAACTCGGCGATGGGCATCAGCTCGTCGCGAGTCATCGCCGCACCGGTGGGGTTGCTCGGCGATCCGAGCATCAGACCACGCGTGGTCGATGTGATGCACGCTTCGAGATCCTCGCGTCGGAGCTTGAAGCCGTGCTCGAGGCGCGTGGGCACGAATATGGCCTCGGCCCCTGCGAGCTCCACGCATGCCGGATACGATACGAAGCATGGCTCCGGCACCAGCACGCTGTCGCCCGGGTTCAGCGTGGCTCTGAACGTGATGTCGATGCCTTCACTGACACCATTCGTTACGACAATCTCGGTCGCCGGGTCATAGCGCACACCGTAGAGCCGATCCAGGTAGGCAGAGATCGCCTGGCGGAGCTCCAGGATGCCCTGGTTGGACGTGTAGGCAGTCCGTCCGCGCTCCAGTGAGTAGATGATCTCATCGCAGATCACCCATGGGGTCCGGAAGTCCGGTTCGCCTACGCCCAGGGACACGATGTCGTCCATGGTCTGCACGAGGTCGAAGAACTCGCGGATGCCGGAGGGGGGAAGCGACGCGACCGCCGACGCAATCCGCGCGTGCGCACGCGCCTCGGTGGACACCGTCTTCGTAGGTTGCCGCATCGGCTGAGCCATTCCGTCCCTCCCCTTTCAAGACGCTCTGCGCGGCCACTCGCGACCGCGAATCTCGACCGTCTACTACGGTAGCCACCTAGGGTGTGACCGCAAGTCGCTGGTTGTCATCCGAGTCCACGAGGACGTCGCCATCGCGCTTGTAGGTTCTCAGCACGAACTGGGTGACCGTGCCCCGGACACCCGGGATGACGGCCAAACGCTGTGCGACGAAGTAGGCGATGTCCCGCATGTCTGCACCCTCGATTACCACGTTCAGATCCTGCTGGCCGGACATGAGGTAGAGCGAGTGAACCTCCGGGAAGTGCATGATGCGCTCCGCCACGCCGTCGAAACCCACCTCGCGCTCGGGCGTGACCTGCACCCCGATGGTGGCGAAGACCTTGCGCCCCGTGCCGAGCTTCTCCCAGTTGATCTTCGCGCTGTAGCGCACGATCACGCCCGCCTCTTCCATCTCGCGCACCAGCCGTGCGACCTCGGCCGGGTCGCAGTCGAGCATCCGGGCCAACTCATCTTGTGTCGTGCGGCCATCGCGCTCCAGTATCTCCGCTATGGCGAACCGCAGGTCGTTCTCAGGCATGACCGTCCTCCCTGCCGATGGATGGAGCCACTTCCGCTAGCGACTCGTGAACCCGGAGAGGAACCCCAGCCCCTCGTCCACGATCGGCCGCTTCTCATCCCGGGCCACCACGTAGATCGCGGCATCGGGTGTCACCGGGCACCAACGCTCGCAGATTCCGCATCCCGTACACTTGTCCTCGAGGACCACCGGGCGCTTCCGCCCCTCAATCACTCGGGTGTCGATGGCGTCATAGGAGCAGTGTTCATCGCAGATCTCGCAGTCCTTGTCGCCGTACCACGGGCGGCACGTCGATCGGCTGATGACGGCCTTTCCGAGTATGAGCTTCTCCTTCTTGTCCGCGATCTCGAAGTTGCGGATCGCCCCCGTCGGGCACACCTGGCAGCACGCGTTGCACATCTCGTCGCACTGGCCGATCCGCGGCACGAGGATCGGCGTGAACAGCCCCTCGAGGCCTGCCTCGGTCAGCGCCGGCTGTAGGCCGTTGGTCGGACAGACCTTCATGCACTCCCCGCACCGGGCGCACACCTGCAGAAACGTCCGCTCCGGCAGCGCCCCGGGCGGTCGGATGCGCCGTGAGCTCTTCGTGTTCTCCTCTGCCTGGTCGGGAAGGTCCGACTTGCCCGACGTGCGCGAGAAGGCCACCGAGCTCCGAACCGCCGAGGCCCAGACCACTCCCGCGCCCAGCCCTCCGAGCAGCCGTCGACGCGAGAGCTGCGTCGAGCGGTCCATGCCCTCGGCCGCGCCGAACCGGAACGGGAACGACACGGCGCTTGTCGGGCAGATGGCCTGGCAGTTGTAGCACAGGATACACTCACGCGAGCGGTAGCTTTCCCCCTTGCTCTGGATGCAGCCCATCTTGCAGTCGCGCTCACACCGCATGCAACCCGTACACGCCGAGCTTGCGCTGCGCCGCAGCACTGGGAGCTTGCTCACGATCGCCAGCAGCGCGCCGAGGGGACAGAGGTGGCGGCACCAGAAACGCTTCTGCAGGGCGCTCAGGCCGAGGACTGTGCCGAACATCACAAGGATCAGCGGCCCGCCCCTGTAGACCAACGGCTCCTTGCCTGCCTGGATGCGGATGTCCCGATTGCGGAGCGGACGGAGCGCGACGTTACGGGCGCCTTGCGCGGTGTTGTAGATCGGCGCGTGCACGGAGGCCATGAAGCTTCGCTGTACGAGGCTGATTGGGTCGAGGAAGAGCGCCGGCTGGAAGGAGAGCAGAGCGCCCGCGATCATGCCCACGAGTAGCACATACTTGGCCGGCCGAATGCGGTCGAGGCGCGCCTGGTCCGGGGCTTTGGACCGTCGCCCGCGCAGCACGAGGCGCTCGAACAGGTCGATCGTCGTGCCCATGGGACAGAACCAGCCGCAGAACACCCGCCCCAGCACCAGGGTTACCACGATCGTCAGGAGCCCTGGCGCGAGGAGGGTGTAGACCACCTGCCGGTGAGCCAGCATCGTCTGAAGCCCGATGAGGGGGCTGAACCGCAGGAAGATGTCGTTGGGTATGGGGAAGCTCAGCGGCTTCGTCGTCAAGATCAGCAAGCCGACGAATGCGCTGAAGAAGAGCACCTGCGCCGTGCGCCGCAAGTGCCGGGTCCTCAGCCATCTCATGGTGCTACTCCGCCGTTTCGGGATTGGCCGACTTCCCGGGCTCCTCCGGAGATCCGCCCGCTACGGGCGCTGCTCCGGCACCGGCCAAGTCCACCTCCACGAGGCGATCGCCCGCGCGAAGCTTGTCGAGGTCCATCTCGCCGATGCCGCGCGCCGCAGCGGCTTTGACGTGCCCGACCTGGTCCGGCGCCATGCCGAAGATCTGCGCTCCGGCCGAGTCGACGGCTACGAGGTCCGTGCCGAGAACCACAGTACGCTTCTCATCGCCCGGCATGCCCTCGATGCCCTTGGGGCCCGAGTCGGTGAGCACGTAGGTGGCATCCAGAAGCGTCAGGGTGATGCGGTCCTTTAGCAGCATGGCGAGATCGGCGATTCGCTCGTTCAGCTCCTCACCGCCCGCGGCGTCGGCATCCTTACCTCCATGGTAGCGCCGCGGGTTGTAGATCGCACCCATGAGGTTCTTCAGGCCCATGGATAGCTCGGTGGCCGAGTGGCTCTTGAGGACGGGCATGTTGATCACCACGTCGGCGTCGAGCAGGTCGAGCGCGACCTCCTCGCGCTCGTTGAAAGGCTTGAGGTACTTGGTTCCCTCGACCGGGTCCACGGGCTCGTAGTTCGCCTGGCTGGTGCCATCCACCAGCATGACGGAACGCTTCGTGCACACGTCCTCGAGGCCGTTCCACGAGATCGCCGATGCGAAGGCATCGCGGGTGTGCTCGAACACGGTGATATCCTTCGCCACGACCCCGGCGCCCAGGAGGAGGTCGATGAGTGCGTCCACGACCTCGGGGTTGGTGCAGGCGCCGGAGCCCGCCTCGCGCGACCACGCCGCATTGGGCTTGAGGCACACCTTCTGTCCCGCTTTGACGAACCTCCCGAGCCCGCCAAGGCTGTCGAACGCCTTGGCCACCAACTCCGCCGGCCCGGCGTTCCTGACAATGACGAGGTCGCGCGGCGCGGGCTGCGCGCCCTTCGCGGGCGGGCCGCCCTTGGCGGCCGGCGTTCCCGTTGCCGTAGTGGCCGTCGGCTCCTTCTTGCACGACAGCGATGCCGCACCGATGAACGCCGCACCCCCGAGCGCGCCAGCGGCGCGGCGAAGGAACCCCCTACGGTCCAGATGCCGATCGCGGATCTCGTGACTAGACATGACAGCGCTCCCTGAACGCACGGTTGATCTTGGGCAACACGAGGCTGAAGCTGTGGTCGCATTATGGGCGATGCGAGCGCCCCGTGTCTACAGCGCCAGCCAACGCGGCTGCATTCAGAGTGGTATGTACGGGGAGGTACTAGGAGTAGGGCAGGCGTACATGGGTTTCATGTTTGCGAGGGGAGCGTGGAGCCATGG
>Ga0315288_10001419_pt1 | contig 31077 bp, 12 predicted proteins | sample YL17G11_20_MG_FD_203454 | JGI IMG/M metagenome (GOLD analysis project Ga0315288, IMG submission 203454) | Sediment microbial communities from Yellowstone Lake, YNP, Wyoming, USA - YL17G11_20 | ecosystem: Environmental > Aquatic > Freshwater > Lake > Sediment | place: USA: Wyoming | collected...
AAACGTTGCCTGCCATGTGGGTCGATATGGGTGACGTGACCACCAGGATACGCATGGACTATGCGGATGTTCGCATGAGCCTGATGGAAGAACGCTACTTCAAGCCCATCTATCACTGGCATGCATCGCGTGGCATGATCTATGCCTGTGACAGCGGTGGGCGAGGACGCAATCCATACGAGTTTGGCGACTACTTCTGTGCCACTCGCTGGTATTCAGCACCGGGACACGACACACCGGGCGGGCGCGCAGACCTGATCAAAGGCAAGGTGTCTTCGTCCATTGCAAACCTGTACCAGCAACCGCGGGTCTGGCTCGAAGGGTATCACAGCCTGGGCTGGGGCGCTGCGCCCGAACTGCTCATGTTTGCAACACGCGAGAACTATCTATACGGCTGTACGCTCCTGAATCTCCACGGCCTCTACTACACCACCTACGGCTCTCACTGGGAATGGGCGCCGCCATGCTACCATTTCCGCATGCCCTACTGGGAACACATGGATGTGTTTCTGGGCTACTTTGAACGACTCTCTTACCTCATGAGCCAGGGCCATATGGCGTGCGATGTGGCTGTTGTGTATCCGGTGGCACCCTTTGAAGCGGAGATGAACGGGGATGCGGCCAGGGATGCAGCCTTTGATCTGGGCAGCCGTCTCATGACGGCTGGCATCAATTTTGAGTTTATCGACAACGACTCGCTGGCCCGCGCCGAGGTCAGGGACGGGCGTCTCGTGGTGGACGCTGCCAGCGCTTCATACCAGGCGCTGGTGTTCGCAAACATGGAAGCCGTGCGATGGGAAAGTATCACCAAGGCGGCTGTATTCGCGCAAGGCGGGGGCCATGTCTATGCAGTGGGTGCCCTGCCGTCCGTGTCCGACCATGCCGGGTGTCACGACCCTCAGCTTGAGGCCATGACGGATCTTGCATTTAAACCTGCATGTCGCCTGCAGGAAAACAGTCAGGCTGTGGATGTGATTGGCCATGCCTTTGTGCAGGACGTTCAGGGGATTGACCAGACCGTGCGAGCCCTGCACCGAAAGGTGGGGCCGAGAGATGTTTACTTGGTCATGGATGCCAGGGCCGACAGTGTGGTTGAATTCCGCACACAGGGCGCAGTTGAGCTGTGGGATCCCTGGACCGGCCAGGTCAGTCCCTTGCGCGTGGTCAGGGAAACCGCCACTGGCACACAGGTCCAGCTCCCGCTAAATACGTATGAGGCACAGATCGTGGTGTTCACGCCTGGCAAAAAACAGGACAACCCGCCATTACCTGACAAGCGACCTCTGCGCCAGAAAACTCTCAACACAGAGTGGACTGTGGCCTTTGTGCCCACCATGGACAACACCTACGGAGATTTTCGCATGCTGGTTACCCCGGACAACAAGCAGATCGGCGTAGAAGCGAGGCGGTTTGCCTGGGCAGTCGAAACCGAGGCATTGGGCAAGACTGCGATGTTGCCGGAAACCAGCGATCTTAGTTGGACCAAAAAACTCCATGGTTATGGTACCAAGTTCTATGTGCTTGGGCCGGTGCCTGAGGACGTTGATATGAATCTTCTTGACGCCAGACTGGCGGCATTAAAGACGGTTGACCCGTCTGTTCCTGTCACGATGTCTGGCAAGACGTTGACCTGGCGTGCCTATGACTTCTCCTGGCGATACGGCAAGGAAGGCGATCTGGGACACCAGGGTTATCACGGCCTCAAGCGCACTGTGACGGATGACTTCATCTGCCTTGGCCAGACTGCCGGAGGATTGAATGAGACACGGTATGTGGACGAGAAGGCAGGCCATCACTATTATCTCTGGACCTCAGCCACCACACCCAAAGCGGTGTCAGCCTCGATCCTGGCCAGCCGCGGTGCACCTAAGGACAAGAGCCACACCTCGCCCGTGATTACGCCGGCAGCAGTTTACGTCAATGGTTCCCTGATACGCGATCTTGCGCAGACGATATCGCTCAAGGCAGGTGCCAATCCCACGCTCATCCGCTACGACCACGCAGGACGCGGTCATTTTGTGATGCGTGACCAGGATCAACCTGAACCAAAGACGAGCGCCCCGTTGGCCATGCGATGGTACAATGACTCCGGTGTGATTACGTTTGACGTGTATGCGGGCGATCAACTGCATGAATGGTTCAGATTTCTCTCTGCGCCGGGCACTACCGCAATCCGCGTGCAGGCCCGCGGCAGGGTCGAGGCCTGGATTGATGGTCAGCCCATGGATCACCGGGGGAAGGGGCAATTCATCGCAGTCACGCCAGTCACGCACGCAGCAGTTGTGGTGCTGCGTATCCTGCCTGAGACCGGATGCAGCGGCGGCAGTGCCATTCCAGAGCCGATTGTAGTAGAGACCAATGGCCGCGGTGTGATGGCACTGGGTGACTGGTCGAACATGGGTATCCTCAATAATTACTCCGGCGGTGTGCGTTACAATACGTCCTTCATGCTGGACGAAGACCAGGCCCGCGCCAAGGTCACAATTGATTTGGGTAGCGTGACTGCGACCGCCGAAGTCCACCTCAACGGACAGAAAGTCGGCGTGCGAGTGGCGCCACCCTGGCAACTGGATGTCACAGGGTTTCTCAAGGCTGGCGAGAACACGCTGGAGGTCCTGGTGTACAACACATTGGCGAATCATTACCAAACGATTCCGTCACATTACCGCGGCACCCCGTTGTCGGGTTTAATGGGGCCGGTACGCTTAGGCATCGCCCCAGGTTCGGCTGCATCGGGTAGGTAGTGGATTTGAAGTCGTGTTCTTAGGAACTGGTTCGACAGACTGTTGGATCTCGGCCTTTTTACGCATGCCTCTGGCGTTGTTCGAATACCAACCTTAGTATCTTACTATGTGTGAGCCCTTGGGCGGTATATGCTGGGTTCCTCTGCGCTCGTCAAGGGAGGATAGGACCGTTATAGGATCGCTGAATACACCATAAAGGCTCTTTGAAAAACTCACAGAGGGACAAGGATACTCATTTATACGATGAAATATATCGTGTGAACTGAACCACGCGTACCAAAACGCGTACCAAGCTTGCACCTTTGGTGCTACTTTCGTTCTTCTTCAGTTTACCGTTAGCTTCATAAGTCTTTATTTCACAATCATTAACCCTTATGCCACAAGCACTTACAAACTGCAGATTCGGACTGAAAATCCGTGTGTCGGTGGGATGACAAAGTCCTACGCCAACTGGAAGGAATGGCTGACCTAATATGTTGAGCAAGATCGATATGGCGAGGCAGAGCCACTGCTCCTGCAGGCGTTTCAACAGTGGGAGAATCGGTTCGGACCAGAACACTCCTACACTATTGAAATGCTGGATAAGTTGGTAAGCCTCTACGAAGCCTGGAACAAGCCAGAAAAAGCAAAAGAGTGGCGAGCAAAACTACCCCAAACTGAAGCTGTGGAAGAGTGACATGGCACCCCCAAAATGGCCCCGTTTTCACTCGCAAAACCGATACAACCCTGCTACAACCCAAAACCCCTTTATCTACCTATTTCCAGAAAATCCATAACTCCATAAGCTCTTGTTTATAAAGGAGTTATTCAATAGTTCAAAAATTGTCAACGTTTTCATTGACCTATGCCCAAAAAAGAGAGCTGGCAATTCTACCAAGTTAATCCCGCGTAATATTCTAAATGTTATATTTCTTTCCGAGGTAGTCTATCCGCAAATACAACCTCGAAAAGTGTAAATGAAAAGTGTATGTGAATAGCTCCTCATTAGAATCCGTAGAAAAGATGCGCGTTCTTCCAGAAGAGCTTGTGTTTCTCTTCAAAGGATCGCTCTTGTACAATCTCATGGGGTAAATTCGTCCATACGTTTAGACAACATTATTCAATTGGTCAGGCAATAACTATTTCACTTTCACATACTTGATAGTCGCAGCGCCGGGCTTAGAGGGAATTTCGACGCTCAGGCCTTTCTCCATCAATTCCTTGCCGGAGAAGCGCTCCTGGTCAATCTCATCGTAATTTTTCACTATGTATGTCGCATCCGCATCCAAACCCCGCAGTTCCAGTTGAGCCTTACTGTAGATGCACTGATCACGCCGAAAGGTCTGCACAAAGCCTTCGCCGGCCTCAGGACGATGAAACTGCCATGCCAGCCATTCCGTTGGACTTAGATTGTACTGCATCAACGGATAATAATCCCCGAAGTAATTCCGTCCAATCTCCAGCCATTCCCGATACAGCTTCAGTAGCAGTTCATCATCTACTTTTACACGGAAATCGAAACAAGCTGTATTACTCGGGCACATATTACTCCTCCGCGTATATGGTTCATACGAAATCCCGCCGGTTCCCCAACCCCAGCCGGTCGTATTCGATGGACAATAACCCGTACCATAAAATGGAATCCAGAATGACAATCCATAAGTGTGTCCCTGCTGACCGACCGGCTCGAACAGGTAGTCACTGCGCAGCAATGGCACCGCCCGACGCATCGTCTCCAGGTCATTGCGATGCCCGCCAGAGGCGCACGAATCAATCACCATGCCCGGATGACGCCGTAGTAGCTCATCCCAATATGCCAGATACCCCATCACGTACTTGTTCTCCGTGATACCCTGTCGGTCCGGCGTATCATTCTTCTGCCAGTACGGCCAAGGATCAATATTGTAGTCCTGCCGATATAAGTCGATTCCTTCTTCAGTGATGATCTTGTCGATATGATTCACGACCCAGTTCCACGCTTCCGGATCGCCCAAATTAAGCAGGCCGCCTTTTGTGCCGCCCAGGACCCACTCCGGATGCTCAGTGGCCAGCCACGTCCCCGCAACGACCCGCTCCGGCTCGAACCAGACAATAGTATCCACACCCTTACTGTCGGCATAATCGCTGATCGATTTTAATCCCCTCGGGAACCGGTGCGCACGACGATCCACTTCCCACGTACCGGTCCATGTCCAACCTTTCTCCGCGGCCCCCACATACCAGCCAGCATCCATCCACCAGTGATCCAGCTTGAGGCCCTTCTCCAGATAATCATCTATAAAATCAATCTGACTCTGCTCATTTGCCTTAGTCATCTCCGCGAACTGATGTGAGCTGCATGCGTTCAGCATCGGCAGCGGCAATTGCTTGCCTTTGCGATGCGGGATGTTATACATGACCATCCATCTGCGCCAAGTGTTCTGTGCATCTATCCAATCACCTCCTTTCCAGAACTGCATCACGATCAACGGCGTTCGCACTGTCTCACCCGGTGACAGTTTAACGTGCGTTACCTCCTGCCCAGAGGTTACCTGCAATCCCGCATCTCCATCCCGCTTAAAACTTGCATACCAACGCCCCGGCCAGCCGACCACCAGAATAATTCCCTCGCCTCCGGCGTCCAGATTGTAATAAGGCCATTCGCCTGCCGTACCTGTCAAACGTGTTCCACTGGGACGAAAAGTAAGTTCTTGTCCAGCCTCCAGAACAGTACCACTGGGAGCAAAATCTTCTGCCTTGACTAACGTACCTTTCCAGTGACGCAATACGTATTCCTGATTTTGGCCTCGATACAGGTCTATATTCAGCGCTTTGATATCCTCAATAATTGGTGTATCGACCGTCGCCGTGTTCCGCAGATAAGTCGTCCACTCGATGCTTTCGAAATCTGTGAATTCTAAACCTTTCCAGCATACTTCCAGACCAGTTTGAGGATCCAGCCACGTCAGCACATGTGAAATCCTATTTTCATCCAGTTTCTTGTGTTCAGCCTCGAACTGCCAATCTTTCAGCAGCTCGTTCGAAGATCGCCCTCCGTACACAAATGAAAAAGGTGGCATCGTACCAGCCGTATCGTACTTCTGCTCCCACGTGCCGTCCTGATTGTTCAGCCCAATCTTCATCTCCGCTATGGTGCTGGTCCATAGCAGCCAATTCGCCGGGGCCGAAGCAAGCTCTTCGGTCTTGATTGTGAACTGACCGACCCAATCTGGCTGACCGCTTGGCTTGGTCTCACTCGGCCCGACCATATCCAGATTTCCCGCTGCCTCTGGTGTCAGTATCTTGAAATCAATAATTGTGTATTTCTTCGCCGGCCCAACATCCTCGTGAATCCACAGCGAGCCATTGGCCCTCGAATAGCTCAGTGTGTCGGCCCCTGCAACAGTACTTAATGGCCAGCCCATTGTATTGCCGGAATGATTGACCTTAAACTGCATTGGCCGCGACATATCGTGCGTTACTGGAGCATATACTGAAATCATCGGCTCACTCCGACCTTCAGCAAACAGATTCAGACCAAATATCCTCAGATCCGCCCCGCATTCGAAATGAAACGTATATGTCGTATTCTCATCGTCCGGCAGAAGTCTCACCAAGTGTGTCTCCGGATCATTCAGCCACTTTGGTTGCTTGACCGTCTGAACAAGCTCCCCTTCATACATAAATATGTCCCAACACGCATCGACGGGCCCTGTATTCCACCTTGCATGCCCGTCCTGTGTGCCCTCGGCATCACAACCAAAGAGTGTGAACGCCCCAATCTCCAATCCGTAGCTCACTGAGCCCATGCTCGGCATAGCCAACAACATCAGGACAGATAGAAAACACATCTTCATGACGGTTCCTTACATCAATCGGTTTCACTTTGATCATTAACACTGATTCATGTTACACTGATCAGAAAAAGTCTCAAGGATTTTCTGGGCCACATCATCGTTCAGACAGTATTCTCCCCCAATGCCTATAACGGCAGACCCGGCATGTGCCGTGATAAAGAATAGACGGAGGAGAGCAAATAGCCCACCTCATCTATTATCATTGATTTGCAATCAATTCCACGAACACGCTTTCGCCGGGATCGATTGTAATTGGGATCGGTGAGACCGTGGCCAATTCAGTGTCGTTTGGCCATGACCATTTGTAGGCGGATCGGACAGGTATCCGGGGTAACAAATTTACTTTTGCCAATCGGTCGGGATTAATGCTGGCTGGCTTATCGGGTTTCTTTATAACTCCTTCGTTGTTTATCAGTTCAATTACCCAACCTCGTCGATTACGATTGATTTGGTACTGTACCGGATCACCCTTCACACTGATGGGCAGATAATTAGCATTCAACCGGGCCAGTCGCTCGTTAGAAATCGCAGACTCTCGGTTGGTCGTCGGATTCACCCATGTTTCCAATACCTCGACAGTTCCTGCAACCTTAAGCCGGTCGAAATCATCCGAAAGCTCTTTTACATGGCGAGGATCAAGCAGGATTGTGCTGCCTTTACGCACAGCATGGAAAAGCTGCTGGGTAAAATCGGCATCAAACGTAATATCACCAACTAATAAAAGTATCGGATACATCCCCAGCACTTCGGCCTTGGCACTCGACAGAAGAACGTCAAACATCTCCCCGAACGGCGTAAGCCGCAGGAAACTATACTCCGGGTTGTCTGGAAACGGATTTGCGTGAATGTGGTCCGAACCCGGAAATAGTTGTTGTTGAAAGAGATCTTTTGCTTCGAGATCTCCCGGAGTGTTGTCCATGATACCCCAGGGCTTGCCCATATATGCGTTATAGCCGTTGAAGTGATCCAGCACAATTGCAACAGGTGTATAAGGTATTCCTCGGTCGTGTTCCCGGATAAATGCAAAAATCTCTGCCGCTGCCCGACCGTGAGAGGTGAGTGTCCACGGTTGTTTGGGACTTTCAAAGAAGATGGCGATGCTGTTTTCCGGTGTAACCATTGCCGTTCCAGCGAACCATGCATGTAGCCATAATCGCTTATAGAAACTGAGCGAATGGCCGGCATCAAGGCCGCGTGCATATCTGCCTTCCATTTGCAAAGGACCGTTTGTAGTACACGAGCCTGAAAACCACGGGCTGACCTGGATAGACCAGGGCTTGTTCCACTGCCTGGCCGCTCCTCGGGCAAATGCAATCTTCGATTGTGTAAAGGCGATGTTCTCGCCGAGTTCCAGACCGACAAGCCGCGCCCCCCATTCTGCTGCGTAAGCTTCATAGTGTGAGTGTCCTGTAACACTCATGTTTCGCCCGCGCATGAATCTGTTCCTGGTAAGAAAATAATCTTTTATGATTTCATAGCATTCGCGGCGGGTTTTCGGTTTACTATCGTAGCCGGCCAAGCCAACCGGTTTGAGCAGGTGCTTATAATCCTCAAAATCCTTGCCGAATACATTGCGAAACCAGGTTTCCGAAGAGGAGAGGTTATGGAAATAGTAACCCCATTCTCCCAACTGCAAGGCGTTGAATACTCCGGCCTTGTCCAAAACCTGCAGGGCCTCCTCATCCTGGTCCGAAAGCCTCGCCCGGCCTTCCTTGACCTGGAATTCACCATAGTAAGGAGGATACGAAACAATGGGCCAGCCAACCGTGGCGAGATATTCAAAAAGGGGTTTTGATCTGGCGCTGCCGAACGGCCCGGGATCAAAACCATTACCAAGTCCCTCCTTCTGCATGACCTTGATTAGCTCTTTGAGCGGTTCTAATTGGTCCGGACATCCGTACATCGAAAAAACAAACTCATCGTGTCCGGGGAGCAGTTGAGTCTGCCAGGGACTATTCGATAATTTAGAATATTTAGCAAAGGGAATGATCCGGTCTTCTAAATCACTTCCCGAAGCTTTAGCGTGACTATGACCTGTTGCAAGAAATACCGGCAACAATGTTAATACGAACCAAATAGCTTTTCTTTCCATTTCTGTCGACACCTTTACAGTATATTTGCTCGTCCATCTCGGTCGGATAGTATGACCCTTAACCAGTACTATATGATTTGCTGGGCTGAAAATAAATATGAAAGTCGTTACCATTCAAAATGTAAATGAAAAATGCATATAAATATGATTGCTCCGAGTTCCAATTGTAAGAGTTTCATATTTAAAAGGATTGAATGGCATGGCAGACGTGGTTAGTATTTGGTTTTATGGCCGAGTAGATCAGGCAGTTGATACGGAACTATTCTGTATTTAGAAGCATGGGCCACAAATGGATAATAACAGACGAATTATGTTGACTATCATTCTTGTGTTTTTCTGTGGCTTTGTCCTGCCAGCATCGCCAAAACAACACCCATCCATCTCAGCTCAGCGTTCTATGAGATATATATCCCGGCCGACAGACGATGCCAAGACATGGCAAAAGGATGTGAGAGCCAAGCTATTCCAACAGCTCAAAATGGATGAGTTAATCCCAAAAAGAAGTTCAATTCCTTTCAGCCCAAAGGAACTGTCTCGTGCAGATAGAGGGACATATCATGTGAAAGAAGTTGAAATAAACTCCACATCGAGCAGGCGTATCCGGATAATTGTTACTATACCACGCACAATACATGGTCTCGTTCCGGCAATTGTTTGTATAGGAGGTCATGGAAGTGACCTTTACAGTCCTTATGCCCTCCAAACCATTGCTGGGGATGGTTCAAGAGCAAAATCAGATAGCGTATACAAGGAATTTGGCACCGCTCTGGCTACAATGGGATATGTGACTATTTCTACGACTGTGAGCCAGCACAAAGTTTACGAAGAGGGTAGATTACTCATGGGGGAGCGCCTATGGGATTTAATTCGATGCGTAGATTATCTGCAATCGATGTCGGAAGTGGACAGTCGCCGAGTTGGCTGTGCCGGTCTGTCGTTAGGCGGTGAAATGGCGATGTGGTTAGGAGCCATGGATGAGAGAATTGCAGCTACCATCAGTTCTGGTTTTCTGACTACGATGGATCACATGGAGCAGAATCACTGCATGTGTTGGAAGTTTGATGGACTCAGAGAACTGGTTGACTTTGCCGATATTTATTCTCTCATCGCCCCCCGGCCCCTACAATGTCAGAACGGTCTGCTTGAACAACCCAGCCAATTCTATGTACCACTGGCTCGCCAAGCTATTGAAGAAATCAGGATTATTTATAAAGACCTTGGCATACCTGAAAATGTGGTACTGGATGTTCACGAAGAAGGACATGAAATAGACTTGCCGGGATTGATATATTTCTTCGAGAAGCATCTCTATCAGAACCGATGGAAACAGGTCGGAGGAACCGAACTGTGAAAACTGTCGTACAGTCTCGTTAGACCCTGAGCGGGAGCCCTAATGCAGCAAAAGGAAGGAATGCCAAAAACTCCCATCAGTTCTTTTTATACATGGAGGCCGTCCGTGAGGCCAGATTTGTCATATTCCTCAGAAGAACTCGCACGGCGTTCATATCTTCAGTTGCTATCAGTATAAGTGCCGCCATGATTCTCTTCTTCAACATTTCTGTTCCCTTTTGAGCCTTTGCTATCTTGAGTTTTCATCTATATAGACGTTCTCAGAAGGTTTTTTATTACAATTGTTGTGAAAAATTTGCAGAAACTATGAAGAAAGCTTCTTTGTTCGAATCGTCCATGCCCCAGAGACAAAGGCCACACCTCCACAGTCGCCCTCCTCCGCAAACACGGCGCCAAAGAATAAGCACCTTCATCCCCCCCTCGACAGCCAGGAGGCGGTTTGTGAGGGAAAGTTGGAGGGGGGACCCTGGGATGGCGGAAGGTTGTTCCGAAGCGGGATGTGAGTCTTGTTTTGTCCATCGATCACTCGTACAATATCTGCCAGCAAACGCTGATTCATTTTAGGAAAGGAATATTGTCATGCGCATCATACCAAGTTTACTGTTACTTCCCAGCTTTCTTTTGGTGACTCCTTCGTGCCACCATCGGCTCCCCAAAATGCCCAACGGCAAATCATCCTGGCTCCTGATTCGTTTGATTGGCCGGCGCATGAACTATGAATGTATTTCCGACCCGCTAATGAAAGGATAGCGTCATGAACCAAATGGGTGGAAACAAAGTAGAAATAACCTTGGTGCCGCGGACCACACGTCTGCTGGCATTGGTCTGCACGCTGATAAGTAGCGAGTTGGCATGGGCTGCCGCTGAACCAAACCCGCACACTTGGCAGCGGTGGGAGTATGCCCTGACCAGCACTCACAACTACGACAATCCCTACGCCGACGTGATCCTGCGGGTGAACTACAGCGGGCCTGGAGGCCGCACCATCCGCACTTATGGATTCTGGGACGGTGGCGAGACATTCCGCATCCGTTGCGCATTCCCCACACCAGGAACATGGCGGTGGGAGACGGAGTGCTCCGACACCACCAACGCCGGTTTACACCGCCAGATAGGTACGATGGATATCGCGCCGTATCAGGGTACCAATCCCCTGTACAAGCATGGCTTCCTGAAGGTTAGCGACAACCGGCGCTACTTGGTTTACGACGACGATACCCCATTCCTGTGGATCGGAGACACTGCCTGGTCTGTGCCACAGCGGGCGAGCGATGAGGAGTGGGAAGTCTACGTTGCGGACCGCGCTACCAAACACTTTACCCTCATCCAGGTGGCACCAGCGCCCGACTGGGCTGGGGAGAGTGACCGCCAGAGCCAAAAGCCCTTCACCGACAAATCCTGCTCGCGGTGGAATCCGGCCTACTGGCAGTCGTTCGAGCAGAAGATTCAACGCGCCAACGAGGCAGGTATGGCCGTTTTACTCGTCGGTTTGATGGAACCCGTCCACCGTTATCCGGAAGCCACTCAGGCTTGCCTTTTTGCCCGCAGCATTGTGGCGCGGCTGTTTGGCAACTTCGTAGTCTTCTCGCCCAGTTTCGATAGCGAGTTTATGCCCATGGCCAACGAGGTGGGGCGGACCGCCCGCGAGGCCACAACCGTTCACTTGATCACCCAACACCCAGGCACGCCCTGGAACCAGCCCATCCCGACCTTTTCCACACAATACTATGACCAGCCATATCTGGATTTTGTCGGTGTGCAGACTGGACACAACGCCGGTAACCGCAACTGGTGCGCCCACCACGCGATCGAGTGGAACCTTCACCTCTACCGTCACGAGCCGCACAAACCCGTCATCAACCTCGAGGCCATGTACGACGCACAGGGCGAAAATGGCTGGCAGGCGGTGGATGCACGATCGCTCGCGTGGCGAACTTGGCTGTCGGGCGCAATGGGCTATACCTATGGCGCTGGTGATCTGCCGCCTAAGGTCCCGCAAGGCAACGGCGCTGTGTGGAAGTGGGTAACCGATCCGAAGGAGTACGACTACTGGAAGAAGGCTCTGCAATGGAACAGCGCGTTCCAGATGCAGCACCTGCACGACTTCCTATCTGCCATCCAGTGGTGGCGTTTAGAACCCGCGCACGAGCTCATCCGAAACCAGCCCGATAACGTGACTTGCCGCATGGTGCTGGCCAAGAGCGCCACAGGCGACCTGGCGGTGGCCTACCTGCCAAACAACGAAGCCATCGAAATCGACGTATCCGTATTTCCTGCTTCTCTCAGGGGCCGCTGGTTCGATCCGGTGAGTGGCCGTTCCATCTCGATTGACGACCGCATCGAGAACAAGGGCATTTGCCGTTTGATACCGCCAACAGAGGGGGATTGGGTACTCCTCTTGCAGCGACACGAATGAAGCGGGGTTCATCTGCCTGCGTCAAATAGGCGGAGTTCTTCGGCAGCGAAGCCGGAACATAGTTAGGAGCAGATTCATATGACTTGTATCGGCGGGAAAGTCGTGAGAAATCGCACCCGTTCCTTTGTGCGGTGGGTGGGCGTGGGCATGGTTTTGGCCGTCGTCAGTGCGCAGAAAGTGAACGGAGAGCAGCCTGCGTCCGCAGCCAAAGATAGCTCTGGCGTGATACACGCTGAGTTCTTCATTTCGCCCCTTGGCAATGACGCCTGGTCGGGACGATTGCGCAACCCCGGCGCAACCGACGGACCATTTGCGACGCTTGAACAGGCACGTGATGCCATTCGGGCCCTGCGCCGGACACAAGGGACACAAATTCCCGTGAGGGTGACGATCCGCAGTGGAACGTATTACCTTGACCGACCGGTTGAGTTCTGCCCGGAGGATTCGGGAACAGAGCAGGCTCCGGTGGTTTATGCAGCGGCCGCGAGCGAGAAAGTGGTTCTGAGCGGGGGACGCCGTATAGAGAACGGCCGATGGGGCGCGGTCAACGGTCACAAGGCTTGGGTGGTGGACATCGCGGAGGTGAAAGCCGGGACGTGGCGCTTTCGGCAGCTCTTCGTCAATGGCGAACGCCGGCCGCGAACCAGGCTGCCGAAGCAAGGGGAATACCAGATTGAATCTCTGCCGGGCTATACGGGCGACTTCCTCAGGAGTCCAACCAAGCAGTTTGTCTACGCCCCAGGCGACATCATGCCCGTGTGGCGCAATCTACCGGACGTGGAAATCGTGGGCATCACGCGGTGGCTGGACAACCGGCTCCCGATTGAGAGTATCAACGCGCAGACGCGCACCGTCACCTTCGACCGCCCGAGTCTGTTTGCTCTGGTCTCGGGACGCCAGCCCGGCGTCTACTGGGTGGAGAACGTCTTTGAGGCGTTGGACACTCCCGGCCAATGGTATCTCGATCGTCCAGGCGGAGAGCTGTATTATCTGCCGCGACCGGGAGAGGAGATGCTTTCGGCCGAGATCGTTGCACCGCGGCTGCCACAGGTGGTGCGGGTGGTTGGGCGCGCGGATGCCCCAGTCCACGACCTCTATTTTGAAGGTCTCATCTTTGCGCATACGGAATGGCAGCCGCCGGCCGATTATGCCTCATCGCTGCAGGCCGGAATCGAGGTGCCCGGCGCGCTGCTGTTTGATTACGCCGAACGATGCACCGTTACCGACGGCGCTATTGAACATATCGGCAACTATGGCGTCCAGGTGGGCGTGGGCTGCGCGGATATCGTGATCGCACGCAACCGGATTACAGACGTCGGCGCGGGAGGAATCCGGATCGGTCACTTCTTCTCGTGGGAGACGGATGGGTCTGGCCGGCTGACCGAGCGGGGAGTCCGGCGCAAGGCCGCCATGCCGCAAGCCCCGCACAGCCGGCGGATCACTGTGGCCGACAACGAAATCTCCCACGGCGGGCGGTTTACTCCAGAAGCGGTGGGCGTATTCGTGGGCGACAATGCCAATAACCAGGTCATTCACAATCACATTTACGACCTGTTCTACTCGGGTATATCTGTGGGTTCGGTCCAGGATTTTGGGCCCAGCCAGGCCAGGGGCAATGTTATCGAATACAATTACGTGCACGACATCGGTCAGGGCATGCTCAGCGATCTGGCCGGGATTTACACCTGCAGCACGCCCGGCAGCCGCATCGCTTACAACGTAGTGCATGATGTCGTGCGACGAGACTACGGCGGCTGGGGGATATACCCAGACGAAGGCAGCCACGATATGTTGATCCAGAAGAACCTTGTGTACCGCTGTCAGGACGGAGCATTATTCGCGCACCACAACCATGATATTACGGTGGAGAACAACATCTTCGCTTTCAATCGCGGGGCACAAGTCGAGCGCGGCGGTATAGGCGGATTCGAGCTGGCCTGCCGGCGCAACCTCATCTATTACCAGGAGGGAAAGGCGGTTGGGGACTATGGTAGCGAGCGTTGTGGGCGAGACGTTTGCGCGTTTGATTGCAATCTTTACTGGAACGCCTCAGGCAAAACGGTCCTCTTTGCCAATAAGAGCTTCTCTGAGTGGCAGGCGACGGGCCAGGATACCTATAGTCTCATCGCAGATCCGCTGTTTTTGGACCCGGCGCATGGCGACTTCACTCTGCAGTCGGATTCCCCTGCGTCGCAAATTGGCTTTGAGCCATGGGACTCCTCGGCCGTCGGGCCACGTTCATCTTCAAAGACACCCCTAACCACTACGCCTGCGACCGGCCCGTTACGGGTGCATCCGAGCAATCCCCGTTACTTCACGGACGGAACGATGAATCGCGACGGCTCATTGAGAGCCGTTTACCTGACCGGATCGCACCATTGGAACAATCTGCAGGATTCCGCCAAACTCGGGAAACCTCTAACCGAGAAGTTTGATTATGACGGCTATCTGGAGTTCCTGGCGAGGCTCAATCATAATTACATCAGGATGTGGTCTTGGGAAGTTGGAGAAAATGACGTCTATTATGATCCGGCGCCCTGGGTCAGGACAGGTCCCGGAACTGCCTCGGATGGCAGACCCAAGTTTGATCTCAAGCAGTTCAATCCAGAATATTTCGAGCGGCTGCGCTCGCGGGTGGTCGCTGCCCGGGATCGGGGTATTTACGTCGGAGTGATGCTATTTCAGGGCTGGAGCGTTTATAGCCACGGCTACGGGAATCCGTGGCCGGTGCATTCCTTCAATGAGGCGAACAACATCAACGGGATCAATGGAGATCCCGATAAGGATGGCGAGGGCAAAGAGGTTCATATGCTCCAGGTGCCAGCCGTCACCCGGCTGCAAGAGGCTTATGTTCGCAAAGTTATTGACACCCTCAACGACCTGGACAATGTGCTCTACGAGATTACAAATGAGACCGCTATCTTCTCCAGGGACTGGCAGTACCACATCGTCAGATTCATCAAGGAGTACGAGGCGACCAAACCAAGACAACACCCCGTTGGGATGACGGCCTTCGACAGCGGCCGCGAAGGCTCGATGGCGGCCCTTCTGGAAGGTCCGGCGGACTGGATTTCTCCTCAAAACGATGGGGTCTCGGGCGATTACCAGAATAACCCGCCCGTCGCCGATGGACGCAAAGTGATCCTTAGTGACACAGATCATCTCTGGGGCGTGGGCGGCGATCAGGTTTGGGTCTGGAAGAGTTTCACTCGTGGCCACAATCCGATCTACATGGACCCTATGCGCAAGCAGGATTGGGTGTGTAGCAGCGAAGCCGAGATGCAAGGTACCCGCAAGGCGATGGGACAGACTCGCAGGATTGCCGAACGGGTGAATTTGGCGGCCATGGTGCCCCAGGGCAACCTGGCTTCTAGTGGCTACTGCCTGGCCGAGCCGGGAAAGGAGTACCTGGTTTACCTGCCCGAGGGCGGCGAAGTGACGGTGGACCTCACGGCGGCAACGGAGCAGTTGAATGTCGAGTGGGTACATCCAGTCGAAGGGACGGACGCCAGCGCAGAATCTGTCGCAGGTGGAGGCAAGCGGGTGCTCAGGGCCCCGTTCACCGGTGAAGCGGTCGTTCATCTCTGGATACCCGTGAGGACGAAACCCACACAGGCGATAGAAAGGGACAAACAGTGAGTACAAACGATGCTTTGTGGATGGTGCTGTTTGCAGTGATGATCTTGGTAGTAGGTCAGGGCCTCGCCGCAGAGCCCTGGTCCGCTATCGAGCAGCCGGAGCTGAAGGACGCCCTCGAACGTGCGCCGGTCTTGCAGATGGAGTCACTGGGTGAGCCGGCGCTTGGGGTGAACGTCTGGGAGCGATGGCTGGTGCCGAACACCGATGGACAGACGTGGGACGTCCTTCAGGTGTACTTCAAGGAGTACTACGGGCCAACGTGGCTCTACGCTATCGACCTGGGCACAGGCCAGGTGAAGAAGCAGCGTCTGGCGGATGGCCACCAGTTCTACCTGTCGGGCAGGGCGCTTGGATTCGACGGCAAGTACTACATCGCCACCCCGTCGAGACGCACGTGGAGCATGAACCTGTTCGTGTACGACCCGGCCACAAACACGCTGGAGGCGCGGGGCGAGATCGTTCCGGGACTTGGCGGCGAGGTTCGCCCGCTCGTGACGGGGCCTGATGGGCGGATCTACGGCACGGGAACCCGGGACAACAGAGTCGGCCTGTATATTTACGATCCGAAGCTGGGCAAGGTGGTGAAGGATTTCGGCGCGATGGGACCCAGCCATCCCAATGGCGCCTGGAGCCGCTACGTGATGGGCGTGGATGACACGCATGCGTATATCGCCAGCGGGATGATCCCCGCCTGGTATCTCGTGGCCGTAAATCTTGCGACCGGCGAAGAGAACGTGCTGCTGGAGTCGCCGACCGAACGCGTGATGGACATCATTGAGCGTTTCCCAGGCGCCTTCGCCCGTGTCCCCCAAGGTGGCGGAGTGCCGGACAAAGAGTACTGGCTCTATCATGGCCAGGCCATCCCCAAGACCAACGACACTCCGCCGTGGCCCAAGCAGGCTTCGCCCTGGGACAAAGCAGCGCCGAAGCCGCAAGTATACTTTGACCAAATCGATCCAGATGCTGACGGCAACGCGACGCTCTGGTATCGTTCGGCGCAAGACGCGGCCTGGAAATCGGTCCGGCTGGAGGGTGTCGAGTCGTACCCGCATCGCATCAATCCCATGTCCATCTTGCCCGACGGCCGGTTATATGGCACGGGTGACGATTATGCCGGCGTGTTCGTGTTCGATCCCCGGACCGACCAGACCGCCATTCTCGGCCCGCGCCCCGGGCTGGCGCCCTACACACAGATCGTTTGCGGTGACAAACTCTATTCCAGTGGCTATTCCGGCGGCCATCTCTTTATCTACGACCCCGCGCGGCCCTGGACGCTGAGCAAGGGCGGACCTCCCGGCTATCCGGCACCCGACCAGGCGGACGCGAGAAGCAACGCCCGGTACCTGGGGGATTTTGACAAGACCACCCGCGTGGGGCTCATGCACAGTTCCGCGATCGGCGCCGATGGCAGGATCTATTTCGGCGGGTTTGGATTGCGTCACTACACTGGCGGCGGTTTAGGTTGGTATGACCCGAAGACCGAGAAGATGGATGGCTTCTGGAAACCACTGAGCGCCTATATGGTGCATTGGATTACCCCAGCGATGGGTGGACACCTGATCGTAATATCCACCTCCACGGCGGCGGACGAACTGAATGGCAGTCGCTGGTCCAAAGAGGCCAAATTGTTCGTGTACGAAGTGAGCGAACAGAAGATTATGCTTGAGATCGTGCCGATGGCAAAAGGACGGACGACCGGACTCATCACCGAGGTTACCCCCGGGCGATTGCTCGGATTGACCTCGAACCCCGAGCAGTCCGGCCACAGTATACTCTATGGGGTGGACGTAACCACAGGTGAAATTCTATTCACCAAAGATCTTCCATCGCCCATCTCGGTCGACGATTATTGGCCCCACTGGATTGATCCTTCGTATGAGTACAATGCCTTCGCTCGCGGCCCTGATGGTTTCGTGTGGACGTACCTGAGGGACGTGTTGGTGCGCATCGATCCGAAGGATGCGAGCGTACACGTTGTTGGCAAGATCGATCCGGTTGGCTGGCCAACATTCGTCGGCAACGATGTTTACTTCTCCGGACCCGAGCAATTGCGGCGGATTCGCAACATCGCCCAGACTCCGTAGCTGGATACGGCGCGAATCAAGCCCCGAATAAGCTTTCAACTCTTGATGGGAGAAAGATATGTTAAAACATCAGATCCTCGTTTTCGGATTAGATGCCCCCAGGACGCCCCCATTTTTACGAGTTGGAAAACGCTACAATTTTCAGGTGACATCGTGTCTCCAAATTGTCACTATAGACGTTCATTTTGCCCAAAACGAGCCCGAATAAATGTCATTTTTTTGTCAAAAACCAAATATGTCTCGACAATTTTATACCAATAACGGATTCAATGGACTCTTTCGACCTCTCGCTGGTTTGACAGAGCTATGATGACGATTTGTTGGCGGCAATCCTATTGCCTTGTTTAGTCACGAGGACTTTCTCAATCGTGATTAATCCCCACTCATCAGCAGTGGTTTCCCGGAAGGGGCTCGCGAACCCTCAACCTTCGGATCGACAGTCCACCCCGTACCCCCGTCATTTACGCTTAAAGCCATTTCCTGGACGTTATCGAGGTTTTGCTTTCCGCTGCCGTACGTATCGTTCCGCGCATGTGCGCCTTCAAAACAAGATTCCAACAAGATTTCCTCGCCCGTCCCGGTCTTAATCGCCAACTGTGCCTCCCTGCTCGGCTGGGTCAGATCCGGCAAGGCCTCTATTGCGGCCATGTGCTGGTCCTCAAGGGTCTTTGTGTAGCGTTTGCCGGACACCCGTGTAGCGCTTTCCATACATCACGGCAGAGCACCCGACGATTACGACTAAAAACGCTGGTAGGTACAGGATTGAAAAGGCCGGAGATTGTGATTTTTCTGCTTGAATGATATAATCTGTTAAATGAAAATCCTGTATTTGAATGGAAAGAGCTATGTTAAAGAAACGCATGTACTTCTCAAATGGAATCTTGAAGACAGTTGCTGTAATTCTGACCAGCGGGATTTGGCTGAACTCCGCGGCAGCCGAAGATCATAACTCCGCCACGGATTGGATCAAAGATGCGCAGTTTGGACTGTTCATGCATTTCTTGCCTGGCGATGCTCAGGGGCTGGCGCGGGTGAAAGACTTCGATGTGGATGCGCTGGCCGGTCAGCTGGAGGCGGTCGGCGCGAAGTATCTTGTACTGACTCTGGGACAGAATTCCGGATATATGAATTCGCCCAACCAGGTGTATGATCGGATGACGGGCTACAATGCGGGCGAGCGTTGTTCACAACGGGACTTGCCGCAGGAACTTCATCGGGCTCTGAAGGCGAAGGGGATTAAGCTGATGCTGTATTTACCCTGTCAGGTTCCTAACCGCGACGTGCAGGCGCAAAAGGCGTTCGGTTTGCCGCAGGGAGCAAAGGATCAGCCGATCGACATTGCATTTGCGAAGAAGTGGGCCGAAGTAATCCAGGAGTGGTCCGACCGTTACGGTGATAAAGTGGCGGGCTGGTGGTTCGACGGCGGGTATGAGTGGATCGGATTCAATAATGACATTGCACAAGTTTATGCTGCCGCGGCTAAGCATGGTAATCCCAAGGCAATTGTGACGTTCAATCCGGGCGTGAGGCTGATCCGCTGGACCGAAGCTGAGGATTATACCGCCGGTGAATTGAACGAGCCTTTCAGTACGATACCGACGGATCGCTGGGTCCGCGGCTCGCAGTGGCACGCCTTGACATTTCTCGGATATCACTGGTCGGCACGCGATACACGTTATCCGTCTGAGCGCTGGGCCGAGTGGATCGGCAAAGTCGTGGAAAAACAGGGTGTGGTGACACTTGACGTAGGACCGAACTGGGATCCGGATCAGGGAGCGATCGGGGCAATTTCCAAAGTGCAAATGTCGCAGCTTCGCCGGGTGCGAGCAGTGATCGATGAGGTGAATCAGCGCAAATTACGTGAATCGGCCAAGGTGAATATCTTTGTTGCGACGAACGGAAACGACGCCTGGTCGGGCCGGCTGGCCTCGCCGAATGCAAATGCCACGGATGGACCACTGGCGACTATTGCGGCGGCGCAGCAACGCGTGCGGGAACTGTGTCGGCAGCAGCCCGATCGCAAAGAGCCTGTCATCGTGGCTTTGCGCGGGGGAGTGTACTTTCTGGCGGAGCCGCTTAGTTTTGCGCCGGAGGATTCAGGAACGGAACAGGCGCCGGTGATCTACCAGGCTTACGGTAACGAACGGCCGATCCTGAGCGGGGGACGGCGTGTAGCAGGGTGGCGCATCGATGCGCAGGGTCGCTGGTGTGTAAACATGGAGGATGTCAAGGCCGGGACGTGGTCCTTTACACAACTGTTCGCCAACGATCAACGTCGGTTTCGCCCGCGCCTGCCCGAGACGGGTTACTACAGGATTGCACGTCAACTCGATCCCTCACCCAAAGCCGTGGGCAAGGGACACGACCGCTTTGGCTTCAATGCCGGTGAGATTGACAAAAACTGGGCCAACCTGCAGGACGTCGAGGTCATGGCCTTCCACCACTGGGCTGCCTCGCGCATTCCGATTGCCGAGGTGGATGATGTGCAACACGTCGTTACGGTTCAAGGTCACACGACAGGTTCAAGTGGGTGGGCCGAGTTCAAGAAGGACCACCGCTACTTTATCGAGAACGTCAAGGAGGCTCTCGGCCAGCCGGGGCAGTGGTATCTGGATCGGCCCTCCGGACGTCTAACCTATATACCTTGTGACGGTGAGACTCCGGAGAATACGACTGTCATCGTGCCGCGGCTGAGCAATCTGTTGCTGCTTCGCGGCGATGTGCAGAAACGGCGCTGGGTGGAGCATATTCAGTTTCGCGGGCTGACGTTTGCCCATGCCAACTGGACGATCACACCCGCGGGGCAGTCGTTTCCGCAGGCCGAGATCAACCTGGGCGCGGCGGTCGCGGCAATGGGGGCTCGCCATATCCTCCTGCAGGATTGCGCCGTGCGTCACGTGGGTGAGTACGCGATGGGCTTTGGGCCTGGGTGTCGTTATAACCGTGTTGCCGGTTGCGAGTTGGTGGACCTGGGCGCCGGCGGTGTCAAGATCGGAAGCGCGCTACCCGGCGGCTGGGGCAATACGCTCAGTGCGCCGGACGATGAGGAGGCGCTGGTTTCGCATCATACGGTCGAGGATTGTTTGATCGCGCACGCCGGGCGTTTGCATCCGGCGGCGATCGGTGTCTGGGTCGGGCATTCACCGTACAATGTCATCCGGCACAACGATGTCTACGATTTGTATTATTCGGCATTTTCGTTGGGCTGGGTCTGGGGATATGGGCCCAGTCGCGCGCATCACAATGAGGTGTCATTCAACCACGCGCACCACATCGGCCAGCGGGTGCTCAGTGACATGGGCTGTATTTACACGCTCGGCATTTCGCCGGGTACGACGATCAACGATAACCATTTTCATGATGTCGTGTCGTACGATTACGGTGGCTGGGGGCTGTATACCGACGAAGGGTCCACCGGCGTGGTGATGAAGAACAACCTGGTGTATCGCTGTTCGCGCGGTGGATTCCACCAGCATTATGGCAAGGAGAACCGGATCGAGAATAATATCCTCGCTTACGGCGGCGAGCATCAAATCCAGCGGACCCGGACCGAAGAACACATATCGTTCTTCTTCGAGAGAAATATCGTCTTCTGGGACAACGACGGTCCGCTGTTGGGCTCCAACTGGAACGACAATAACTTCAAAATCGATTACAACCTGTACTGGCATGCGGGCAAATCGGTGACTTTTCCGGGTGGCCTGACTATCGAGCAATGGCGCGAAAAGCGCGGCCAGGATGTGCATTCGGTCATTGCCGATCCCGGTTTCGTCGATGCGGCCAACGACGATTTTCATCTCAAGGCCGACTCGCCGGCGCTGAAGGTAGGATTCAAGCCGTTCGATTATACGCGTGCCGGTCGCCGCAAACCGGTCGTACTGACGGCCGATCTGCCGCAGGTGCCTGCAGGTTTTCCAGGGTCCTAATCTTTAACCAATAAGGAGAACGACGATGAATAGTAGGCTGCTTTCCAGTCAGCGCATACGGATAATTCTACTGTTTGCAGGTGTGGTGTTTGGATCGTCACTCTCTTTGGGACAAGCGATCAAACCCAGACGAATCAAACGAGCGGACAGTTACTTTGGCCTTCATTTTGACTTTCACGCGGGCATGGACTGTACAGAGATCGGTAAAAACACCACACGCCGGATGATCGAGAACGTGATCGGGCAAACACAACCGGACTACATCCAGATCGATTGTAAAGGACATCCTGGTCTGTCGAGCTATCCTACCAAGGTGGGCAACCCGGCGCCGGGCTTTGTGGGCGATCCCCTGCGCCTCTGGCGGGACGTCACAGCCGAACGTGGCGTGGCGCTCTACATGCACTACTCTGGTGTCTGGGATTCCGAGGCCATTCGCCGTCATCAGGACTGGGCCGTGGTCAATGCCGACGGTTCCAGGAGTAAAAACGCAACCTCGTTCTTCGGTCCTTATGCGGATCAATTGCTGATACCGCAGTTGCGTGAATTGGCCGGCGACTACGGCGTGGACGGTGCGTGGGTGGACGGCGAATGCTGGGCCTCTCAACCGGACTACGGAGAGGCCGCCATCAAGGCCTTTGGCTCGGCCACGGGTTTCATGGACGTGCCGCACAAGCCCGGCGACACCCACTGGTTTGAATTTCTGGAGTTCAATCGCGAAGCCTTTCGAAAATACCTGCGTTACTACATCACCGAGGTCAAGAAGACGCACCCCAACATGCAGCTTTGCAGCAACTGGGCCTTTTCCGATCACATGCCCGAACGCGTATGTGCACCGGTAGATTGGATCAGCGGCGACTACACACCCGAAGACAGTGTCAATTCCGCTCGCCTGTCCGCACGGTATCTGGTGCATCAGGGCAAACCCTGGGACCTGATGGCCTGGAGCTTTGCCACACGCGGGGCGCAAATCAATCATTCCAGTCAGAAACCAGCGGTCCAGTTGCAGCGTGAGGCCGCAGTGGTCCTGGCTCAGGGGGGCGGATTCCAATTCTATTACAATCAGCGACGGGATGGCTCCATCCGGGAAGAACACCTGCCGGTGATGGCCGAAGTGGCCCGGTTCTGCCGTGAGCGTCAGGCGATCTGTCACCATGCCATGCCCGTGCCTCAGGTAGCCCTGCTCTATTCCACGGCGTCGCACTACCTAGAGATCAACGGCCTGTTCCATCGTGATCTGTCCCGCATCCAAGGCACGTTACAGGCATTACTCGAAAGTCAACAGGTCGTGGACGTGGTGAGTGAACATGCCCTCAAGGGCCGTATGTCGGAATACCCACTTATCGTGATTGCTGAATGTGACTATCTGGAACCGCTCTTTAAAAAAGATCTGATAGCTTATGTCAAAAACGGTGGCAACCTGCTTATCGTAGGGCCGCAAGCCGCGTCTTTGTTTACGTCAGAATTGGGGGTGACAATGGATCAAGCCCAGGACGACCCTCGCTATTTGGCCTACCAAGGCCACATGACGGTGACTCAGGACCAGACCCAGACTGTGCAATTGGATTCCAAAACACAGGCCATCGGACAACTACACGTCAGTGATAGAACAGACTCGGCCTCTCACCCCGCAGCCTCTGTGTACACGTTAGGCAAAGGAAAAATTGCCGCCACGTATTTCTCCTTCAGTCGAGGCTACCTGACCAACCGTTCACCCCAGGCCAAGGCATTCCTCAACGATCTGGCCCGAGAGCTCTTCCCCGCCCCCATGGTCGAGGTCACAGGGTCATCCAACGTGGATGTGTCAGTCAATCGTCTCAAGGACAAACTGATCGTCAATCTGGTCAACACCTCTGGCAACCACTGGGATCGGGACAATGCCCTGTTTGAGTCCATTGCGTCAGTAGGCCCTCTTGATGTCACGATTCGTCAACAAAGCCGCCCCACAAAGGTCACACTGGAACCAGGCAACCAGACGATTCCATTCGAATATCGAAATAAGAAGATCCATTTGACTGTACCCACACTGGCAATTCATAGCATCATCGAGGTGCAGTAACGCTCGCATCCCAAGGAGATGTACTGATGACAAGACATATAGTACTGCTTATTACACTTACGATCTCGCAATGTGTAACTGTCACTCAAGCCAAACCTCTGGATCTGCATCTGGACAGCGGTGATGTGCTGCGTGTGGAGGTGATCGCACCACAAATCCTGCGGGTGCGATTGCGTGGGGATAATGCCTTTGCACCGTCATTGATGGAACGCTATGGCATTGTGCGCACAGATTGGCCCACCTGCGACTATACCGTTGAGGAGACTGTGGGTGTCAAGCGCATCCGTACAGAGGCAGGGACCTTGGTCATTCACACCCAGGACGGGCGTATGCAATTACTCAATGCCCAAGGTCTGACGATCTGTGATCGGATTGTACCGCAGCCCGTGCATTGGACGGAAACGAAGCTCGCGGATTTTAAGGCCCGACAAGCGTCCCTGGCCGAATACTTCAAAGGCGAGAAACGCAATGACGGTCAGATTCAGGTGATTGGCAGCAATGCCAAGGATCGCCCGGACTACACAGATGTTATGCACTCCTTTGATCAGCCCGAGAGTTCCTTTGGTGCGACCTTTGACATTGCGAACAGCGAACGGTTCTACGGCCTGGGCACGGCCTCATCAAGACGCCTGCAACTGCGGGGTTATGGGTATCGGCTCTGGACGCAGTATCGCGGCAACTTCGGCTTCAACGGAAATGATAAGTGGGAGCAGACAGAAGGACCCATTCCCTTTTTGATGAGCACAGGCGGCTGGGGCATTTTCGTGAACACCTCCTGGGTGCATTACTACGACATCGGTCGCTATGACCAGGACAAAGCCCTGTTCTGGGGGCCAGGCGGGGAGCTGGATTTCTACCTCCTGATCGGTGACACCCTGCCCAAACTCATTCAACAGTATGTCGAGATCACGGGCAAGCCACGCCTGTTGCCCAAGTTCGGTTACGGCCTGACCTATGTCGGTCATATCACACAGAATGAACACGAAATCCTCAACGACAGCCGCCTATTTCGCGAAAAGGGCATTCCCTGTGACATCATGGGCCTGGAACCACAGTGGATGAAGAAGTTCTATGACTCGTCACACGACAAGGAATGGAATCCGGACAAGTTCTACATGCCCTCTTGGATGGGTCTGGATTCTCAATCAGGTACCTTCATCGGCGGCCTGGCGCGCACGGGTTTCAAGCTATCGCTCTGGCTCGTCTGCGCTGACGACATGACCCTGGAAGAGGAGCGACAGATTGCCATACGAGAAGGGCAGGGCGAGTCGTTTTCAGACAAGCCGGAGGGCTGGTTCAACCACCTCAAGAAGTTCGTACGCAACGGCGCGCGCTGCTTCAAGATGGACCCTGAGAATCTCATCCAGGAACACCCGCATTGGACCTATGCCAATGGTCGTTCGGACTTGGAAAACCACAATCTTACACAAGTGTTGTATCACAAACAAATGTGCCAGGGCTTTGAGAACTTTACCAAGAAACGAGCCATGAACCATTACTGCGCAGCCTATGCCGGGGTCCAACACTGGGGTGCGACCACTATGGGCGACAACGGCGGTGGGAACAAGGCCCTGGTCTGGATGCTGCACTACGCGATGACCGGCCACATGAATACTTCCTGCGACATGGACACCAATGACCAGGGGATTCATTACGGCTTTCTGCAACCATGGAGCCAGCACAACAACTGGGCCTGGGCACGACAGCCCTGGTTCCTGGGCAAACACGAACAGGCCCTGTTCCGCGATTACGCGCGTTTGCGTTCGACGCTGATCCCGTACCTCTATTCGGCCGCCCACGAGGGTTACCGCACATCCATGCCCATACTGCGTCCCATGCCCCTGGTCTATCCCGACGATCTTCGTCTGGCCAACTGCCTGACCCAATATATGCTCGGTGACAGCCTGCTGGTTACTGTTTATACAGACAAGGTTACACTCCCGGCCGGGCGTTGGATCGACTACTGGACCGGCGTCGAACACCAGGGTCCCAAGGAAATACCCTGCACGTATCCAGAGAATCGCGCTGGTGGCCTGTTCATCAAGGCCGGGGCCATCATTCCTTACGGACCGGTGATGGACTTTGTGGATGAAGTCCCGACCACCACCCTCACCGTGCATGTCTATCCGAAAGGGACCAGTGACTACATGCTATACGAAGACGACGGTGACACCCTGGCCTATATCGAGGGTGCGGTGGCGACTACAACTATGCACTGTGAGGTCCGCGCGAAACAGACGGTCTTTCGCATCGATCCGCGTCGGGGACACTACACCAGCATCCCTGCCACGCGTGATTACGATGTGCGTATTCATACGGCCCCACCTCAGGCCGTCACGGTCAACGGCAACACCGTGGATTGGCACTATGATCTCGACCATCGTGTTGTACAACTCAACGCGGCAGAAGATGGCCAACGTCGGACACCGATCGTGATCTCCGTAGTGGACGGCTCTTGATAAACACACCGGAACAAGGAACGACCTATGATGGCCCGTAATCGAGGAATCCGATCAATGTCACGTACATGGTGTCTATACAGCCTTTTAGAGATCGTAGCCGTTCTCGCAGTGGCTGTCCCTTCGCACGGTGATCTCACAACCGTCTCGCCCAAAGAAATCGACGATCCCCTGGTGAATCCTTATTGTGGTTGGGGGCTCTGGGTGGGGCCACGATTCTATGACAGCCGGCAGTTCTCCATGGAATACAACACCACCGGCTTCGGTGATGATGCGCCTCTGTTCAGCTGGGTATTGATTGACTGGATGTGGGCCGACCTGGAACCTGTTGAGGGTCAATTCAACTGGAATGACCTCGATACGGTTATCAATTACTGGAAGGCCCGAGATAAACAGTTCTTGGTGCGTCTATGGGTCACCACGGATCCGGGCTGGGCGGGCAAACCGGGCAATACGTGCTGTCCGGATTGGCTATGGGACAAGGGCGTTAAGTTTCATGAATACACCGGCGAGGGCGGTGTCCGTCAGCGATGTCCGGCGTACATGGATCCGTCATGGAACCAGGTGTATCTGCCGTTCATGAAACGATTCCTGACGGCGTATCGGGATCGCTATCATCAGCCGGGCAGCCCGATCATGATGGATCAGGTTATGGGTTTCGGAGACTGGGGCGAATGGCATACGATGTGGTCCCACTACCCCTGGCCCAGCCGCCAAGCCAAACGCGATGTTCTGGCCGAGGTCATTGGGACCTATCTGGAGATCTTCGCCGGGAGTCGTAGTCCGTCCCGGACGGTACCGCAACTGTCGATCGCTCAGGTCTACGATGACGATTGCGGCGGCGAAACACCGCTGGCGGAAGCGATGAAGCGGCAGGCCCTGGATGTGGCCATTGAAAACGGCTTGGCCTTTAGCCGTCACGGGTACATCGACGGCATGAGTGGCTGGCCGAACGACCTGATTCTGCGATATTGGCAGGCCAATCCTATGATTGCAGAAGCCAATTGGTCGTACGAGCAGGTCAAGAAAGAAAAAACGCACGGTACCATGCCCGAGCTTGTGGACACCTTCATCCGGTATCACTCGATGTTCGCGCACATGTACATGCACTCGACCAGCTACAAGCAGGCCGTGGTCGAGGATCGTGATCAGGTCCAGCGGGCGCTCAAGCCTGGAGGTATCGGCTATCGATTCGCCCTCACTTCGGCCTCGTGGGAATCGGCCCGTCTCCCCGGCCAGACCCTGACGCTGCGGCAAGAGTGGGTTAACCACAATGTCAGCTGGTGCGTGTATCCCTATCGATTGAAGCTTTACCTGCTTGATTCCGATGGCCGGGATACCTGGTCGGAGATTGACAAATCCTTCGATCCCCGGTCCTGGCTGAGCGGGACGACTTACCCTGTGGAAAGCGTCTTTTCCCTCCCGGACAAGCTCAAGCCAGGAACCTACCAGTTGCGTCTGGCGCTCGTGGATGAAACCGGCAACCCGCAGGTTCGACTGGGAATCGACGGCGCCGATACCCTGTTGCGGTATCGGTTGGGATCCGTTATTCTTTCCGACAAAGAAGAGCTTTATACTGGAGTTTGGTGCCCCAGATCAATCCCCTGACCCAACTTCGGCTGAAAAAGGAATCGTATGAAAAACACGCTTATCGCTTTCATGGTTTTGGCCCCGTGTCTGAGTGTCTGCACGGCCGGGAAAGACGCCGTTTCGCCGCCAAACCAACTGGACCTTTCGGGCGACTGGCAGATGCAGTCCTCCGTTCTGGAAACCGGCGAAGGCGGGGTCCTCTCAAAAGTGGACTTTACGCCGCAACAGTGGCACGGTGTTTGTGTGCCCACAACCGTGTTGAACGCCCTGACCAAACTCGGCGTCTATCCCGACCTGCGTATCGGCCTAAATGCCTATCAGATCCCGGATTCATCCGATGAGTTCAACGCTCGGCATGACCTGGCCAGGTTCAGCCACCTGCCGAACAAGCGAAATCCATGGCGCGACCCATGGTGGTTTCGCAAGGAGTTCATGCTGCCTAAGCTGCCCGCCGACCGGCATGTGTGGCTGCACTTTGATGCCATCAACTACCGCGCCGAGGTGTGGGTCAACGGCAAGCCGATTGCCGACCGCAGGGAAATGGCTGGCATGTTCCAGCGGTTTCAATTCGATATCACAGAGCAGGCCCGGCCCGGAGCCAATGTGCTGGCGGTGAAGGTCTATCCGGTGGACCACCCCGGCATGCCGGCCAAACAAGTGGAAGTTCTGGGACCGGACCGAGGCTACCAGTCGGAACTCATGAACGATGTCACCGAGATCATGGCCATCGGCTATGACTGCATGATGACGGTGCCGGATCGGAACATGGGCCTCTGGCAGAAGGTATGGCTCGATTGGGCCGGACCGGTGGACATCCGAAATCCTTTCGTCATCACCGATCTGCCGCTGCCGGAAACCAACCGTGCTGTGCTTACGGTGTCGGTGGAATTGGTTAATGCCGCCGAGTCGCCGGTGAAAGGGATTCTCCGCGGCACGATTCCTGGAACCGATTTGCGTTTCGAGCAGCCGGTGGAACTTGCCGCCCACGAAACGAAGGTCGTGATCATTGGCCCCAAACCCGTGATGACCAATCCGCGTCTCTGGTGGCCGGTGAACTGCGGGGAACAGTATCTCTACGACCTGGCGTTGTCCATCGAAGCCAGCGGCGCGATGTCGGATGCGGAAACGGTGTCCTTCGGGGTCCGCGAAATTGGATACGAGATGCACGAAATCAACGGCTGGCACGGCCGGCGCGTGCTGGTGAACGGCCATCGCATTCTATGCCGCGGCGGGTATGTCCAGCCGGAGCTGATGTTTGACTGGGATGCGGACCGCATGGAGAAGGAAATTTGCTACTACGCACAGGCAAACTTGAACCTGATTTACTTCGAGGATATCCCGAATCCTCCGGAGCCATTCCTCGCGTTGTGCGATCGTTACGGGATTCTCTTCGGCAATGTCTTTTACTCGTGCTTTTGGCTGCGGCCCGGCACGCCGTACCCCGCCGACTTTCCATTGCTGGAGCGATGTACCGGGGACCTGGTCAAACGCTACCGCAACCATCCCAGTCTCATCCTGTACATGGCGATGAACGAGGAAGACACCAGGGAAGAGGTCTATGAGATGTGGCGCCGCCATATCCTGGCGCTTGACGGCACGCGATGGTTTATTCCCTCAGCGTATTTCCCTAGCGACCGCAAGGATACGGGCGAATGGTTCATGAAAGACCTGCCCACCGGCATGACCGACAAAGGCGCCTCCTACTCGTGGGCCGAACCGGAACAGTATTTCCGCTGGGTCCGCCAGTCGCGGAATTGGATGTTCATGATGGAAAGCGGTTCGGCTTCGCTGCCGCCCATCAGCAGCCTGAGCCGGTTCTTGCCGGAAGTCAACCAGCCCGCGCCACAGAACGGCGACAACTATCCGCTGAATGCCGATTGGGCCCATCACGGAGCCAACCAGTACTACAAGGGCTACGACAACGCCCTGCGCCGTCTGCACGGTGAGCCTGAGAGCGTGGTGGATTATTGCTGGAAAGGCCATCTGGTCACCGCCGACCAGCACCGCTCGATGTTTGAAGCCGTCAATCACCGGATGTGGGATATCACCAGTGGTTTCACAGAGTGGAAAATCAACGCCTGCGAGCCCAGTATCCAGTGGCAGATCTTCGACTGGTATCTCAAGCCGATGGTGAGCTGGTTCTACATCAAGAAGGCGTGCGAACCCCTCCATGTGCAGTTGAACCTGACGGACCGGAGAGTCAGCGTCATCAACGCGCTCCTTGCGCCGCAACCGAGCTTGGAAATCACGGCCCGCGTCTACGATCTCCAGTCCAAACTCCGCTGGCAGAATACCGCCCGGCTCGACGCGCCGGCCAACGCCTACCAGGAAGCTTTCACGATCCCTGAGCCGACCGCAATAACGCCGGTATTCTTCGTGAAGCTCGAACTACGAAACGCAAAAGGCGGGCTTATCTCGGACAACTTCTATTGGTTGCGGGCCGAAGGTACCCAAGACCTCAAGGCACTGCAATCGTTGCCGGCCGTAAAACTCCAGGCGACCTGTAAAGTAGGGGCCTGCGGCGCCGAGACGGTCGCGAGGATCAAAGTGACTAATTCGATGGACCAAATTGCGTTCTTCGTTCAACTGGCGCTGACGCAACGCCGGGGCGGCGCGGAGATCCTGCCGGTCTTGTGGGATGACAATTACGTCTGCCTGCTCCCAGGCGAGTCGCGCGAAGTCACCGCCACCGTTGCAGCGATAGACGCCGGGAAAGAGGGGCCGATGCTGGAGGTCGGCGGCTGGAATATCGAAACTGACTATGACTGTACGGCCCTATCCATGTCGCCAGAAGATATCCGGGTGGGCAAGCCCGTCACGATCACTGCCGACATTGCCAACACCTTCCTCGACGGCAGTCGCGTGGCACTGCGGCTGGATGGAAAACCCGCGGCCTTCAAGTGGGC
>Ga0315288_10001420_pt1 | contig 31076 bp, 30 predicted proteins | sample YL17G11_20_MG_FD_203454 | JGI IMG/M metagenome (GOLD analysis project Ga0315288, IMG submission 203454) | Sediment microbial communities from Yellowstone Lake, YNP, Wyoming, USA - YL17G11_20 | ecosystem: Environmental > Aquatic > Freshwater > Lake > Sediment | place: USA: Wyoming | collected...
GGTCGCGGATCCCGCGCCGCTCTTCACCAGGGCGAGCATCGCCTTCGTCTCTGGTTACCTGGCTATCTGGCAGGCGCTTGCTAGCAGAAGGCTGGTTTTCTCGATCTACGACAACGAGCTCAAGCGCGACTACCTGCGCGGCTTCCCCGAGGCCGAGCATGTGCTGGAGATCGCGGGCGACCCAGACGACCTCGCCGCGCGGCTGAACAAACACCTCGGCGATCCTGAGCTCGGTGACGCGATGCGTCGGCGCGGCGCGGAGCTTGCTGCCGAGAATACGTGGGATCGTGTCGCCGACCTCTATCTCTCGATGTATCGCGCGCACGGATGTGTGTGAGATGGCCACGCGCACGGTCTCCGTTATCACCACGGTCCTCAACGAAGCCAAGACCATCGAGGCGTTCCTCCGGTCGCTCCTCGACCAGACCCGCGCGCCCGACGAGATCATCATCTGTGACGCGGGCTCCGACGACGGCACCGCCAAGATCATCCGTCAGCTCATCGACGGGGGCTACCCGGCGCGCCTTATCGTCGAGAAGAGGGCGAACCGCTCCCGCGGCCGCAACCTCGCCATCGAGGAGGCGAAGGGCGAGATCATCGCCTCCATCGACGCCGGCTGCGTGGCAGCGACGGACTGGCTTGCGAAGCTTGTCGCGCCCTTCGAGTCTGACCACCCGCCCGATGTCGTCTCCGGCTACTATCAGCCCGAGCCCGGCGCTTCCTTCGAGGATGCCATCGCCGTCGCCACAGTCCCCGACGCGATCGAGGTCGACCCCGAGACCTTTCTGCCCTCATCGCGGTCTGTTGCATTCCGCCGCGAGGCATGGGAGCGCGTCGGCGGCTACCCCGAGTATGCGAACTATGCCGAGGACACCGAGTTCGACCTTCGCCTGAAGGCCGCGGGCTATCGCTTCCAGTACGCGCCCGATGCCATCGTGCGTTGGCGCATGCAGACGACTCTGTGGGGCGTCTTCCGGCAGTTCTTCCGCTATGCCCGCAGCGACGGCGAAGCCGGCCACTGGTTCGGTCACTACGCGAAAGCCTACATCGGCCTGGCGCTCTTCATCCTGCTCACGGCGCTGGCGGCCAACGGCTGGCGATTGGCGCCCATCGCGTTCGTCTTCCTGCTGTCTGCCTACTGGCTCCGCTATACCGCGAGGGCACGGCGCCGGGGCGCGGGGTGGCATGCGTCGCTGATCTCGCCCGGTGTCTCGTTCACCGTCGATCTCGCTCACATCGCGGGCTACACGCTCGGCTTCCTGCGCCGGCGCCCGCGGCCGCCGCTCCTGCCGACCGATCGCCCGCTCTCCATCGCGCAGATCACCTACACCTACCAGCCGATCACCGGCGGCGCGGATGTCTACGTGTCACAGCTCGCCGAGGTCATCATCAATGCCGGCCACGAGCACTCCGTCTATCAGCGCGTCGCGCCGACCAATGACCTCGCCGTCCGGGTGGTGCGCAATCCGCTTCGCCGCCTCCCGCTGGAGTTCTGGACACACGCGCTGGCGCTGCTGAGCTTGCGCAAGGAGATACTGGCGCACGACATCGTCATCTGCCATTACCCGCACTATCTCCTCGCGGTCGACCTGATGAGCTTCTTCGGCCGGCGGCCGCTGCGGGTCGGCCTCTCTCACGGGGTCTTCTGGGATGACGCCCCCTGGTGGACGCCGCGCAGCCTGTTCAAGCTGCTCATCGCGCGCCTCGCCTTCCGGCGCGCCCATCTCTACATCGCCAATGACACGCACTTCCTGCGCGCCATGGGGCTGCACATCGAGCCGCGCCAGGGACTGCACAGCCGCATCGCGCCGCGGGTCTGGTTCATACCGAATGGTGTCGATACGAGCGAGTTCCGGCCGGTCGAGCTCCTCCCCGAGATCAGAGACCGCAATGCGATCCTCGTGCCTCGCAACCTCTTCCGCAATCGCGGCGTGCATCTCGCCATCGAGGCCTTCGCCCAGTTCCGCTCTACCCATCCCGAGATGACGCTCTACATCGTCGGTGGGGGAGGACAGCCCCGCTACATCGACCAGCTCAAGCGCATGGTCGAGGATCTCGGCCTCAGCGAGCATGCTGCCTCGGATGCAGTAGGGGCACAGCATGCTGTGCCCCCGCCGAAGTCCCTCAACCGCGCGGTGGTTTTCTACGGCTCGGTCCCCCATCACGAGCTTCCGGCGATCTACTCCAGCGCGCAGCTCACCCTCATCCCATCACTCTGCGGAGAGGGGACGTCGCTCTCTGCTCTGGAGAGCATGGCCTGCGGCACTCCCACCATCTGCACCTTCGTCGCCGGCCTCCGCGACCTCCCCGGGCCTCACGCCCTGCCCATGGTCTCCAGCCTCGCCGAGACCATGGAGTCAGTCTGGCCGGACCGCCGCGACCTCGCCGAAGCCCAACGCGCTCAAGTCCTCGCCCACTACACCATCGAGAAATGGCGAAGGTCATGGGGGGACGCGCTAGGCGATGTCGGGGTTCAGGATCGGGCCGTCCTGCCGGAGGTCCGCCGCAGCCTTGGCGAAGGCGGATAAGGCGCGCAGGCTTGCCCGCCGGCCTTGTGGAGGGTCGCCGTTTGCCTGCGCGCCGCCAGTTGCCGTTCTGTAGGGCGGGTATGTCGGACGCCCGCTTCAGCGGGCGGATGCATGCCCGCCGCTTTGGGGATGCAGGAGGCAAGCTCCTGCCCGGCCCCCTCTGCGGGGCGAGTACTCGCCCCGCATCTGCGTTCATCTGCGCCTAATACCTAACGTCAGAAGTCCGAGCATGTGAGCGCTAGGCACATAGCGCCTGTAGCGTCGTTCTCAGGCGATCCGGGCGTTCTCAACATGCCATGGAACTTTTGTCACGTGGTACTAATGCCGTTCCTCCCTACAGGACCATTCCCTCCGCCCACGAAATCACACCCCATGCCCTCCGACCACTACTTCACCGAGCGCCCCACCTCCACCGGCGGACGCCACACCTTCACCACTGAACTCCGCGGCTTTGAGGTGCAGCTTGTCACCGAGGCCGGAGTGTTCTCGCGGGAGCGTGTTGACCGCGGCACCCGGCTGCTCATCAAGCATATCGAGGTTCGGCCAACCGACCGCTTTCTCGACCTCGGGTGCGGCTATGGAGCCGTCGGCGTGATCGCCGCGAAGCTCGCGCCCGAGGGCCACGTAACCCTCGTCGATATCAACCAGCGCGCGGTCGAGCTGGCCCGACAGAACATCCGTGCCAATGGCATCGGCAACGCCGAGGCCCTTCAGGGCGACGGCTTCGCACCGGTCGCCGATCGCGTTTTCGATGCCATCGCACTCAACCCGCCGATCCGCGCCGGCCTCGCCGTCGTCCACCAGCTCATCGAGCAAGCGGACGCTCACCTCGTTCCCGGTGGCCGCTTCTACCTCGTCGGCCGAACCAAACAGGGGGTGATGCGCATCGCGGAGAAGATGCGGGGGGTCTTCGGCAATGCCGAGGAAGTCGCCAAGGGCGGCGGCTTCCGGCTCTACGTGTCCGTTCTGTAGGGCGCGCAGGTCTCTGCCTGCGCGCCGGCCGTTGCCGTTCGGTGAGGCCGGGGGCTACCTCCCGCCCTGTGATCCAATGGCTGTGGAAAGGTTCCAATGCGCAAGGAATCGCTCGTTTTCCTCGAGGAGTTAGTGAACGCGCCCAGCCCGTCGGGCTTCGAGCAGCAGGCTCAGACCGTCGTGCGCGAGTACGCCGGCCGGTTCGCCGACGAAGTCCAGACGGATGTGATGGGCAATGTCATCGCGGCCGTCAACCCAGGGGGCTCGCCCCGCGTGATGCTGGCCGGCCACGTGGACGAGATCGGCTTCATGGTCCGCTACATCACCGATCAGGGGTTCATCCACTTTTCGCCGATCGGCGGCGTGGACGCACACCTCGTTCCCGGCCAGAAGGTGACGATTCACGGAGCGAAAGGCCCGGTCCTCGGCGTCGTCGGCAAGAAGGCGATCCATCTGATGGAGGCCGACGAGCGCAAGAAGGTGCTCGACTTCCATCAGCAGTGGATCGACATCGGCGCGGCCAATCGCAGGGCTGCGGAGAAGCGCGTTGCCATCGGCGACCCGATCACCTTCAAGGCGAACTTCGAGCTGCTCAACGGCCACATCGCCGTCGCCCGCGGTTTCGACGACAAGATGGGAAGCTTCGTCGTGATGGAGGCGCTCCGCCTCGCGAAGAGCGCTCGGCTCAAGCCTGCGGTCTTCGCCGTCTCAACCGTTCAGGAGGAGATCGGCGCTCGGGGCGCGTGCACCAGTGCTTTCGCCCTCGACCCTCATGTCGGAATAGCCGTTGATGTCGGCCACGCAACCGACTACCCCGATGCTGACAAGAAGCGGGTGGGTGACACCAGGCTCGGCGGCGGGCCGATTCTCCACCGCGGCGCGAACATGAACCCGGTTGTGACCGAGCGCCTGCTTGCAGCTGCAGACAAGGCGAAGGTGAAGTACCAGATGATCGGCGTTCCTGGCGCCTCGGGCACCGACGCGTGGGCGATCCAGCTCGTCAGGGGAGGGTGCGCGAGCTCGGTCGTGAGCGTGCCGCTCCGCTACATGCACACGCCCATCGAGGTGCTCGACCTTCGCGACCTGGAGACCACGTCGAAGCTGCTCGCCCGATTCTGCCTCGACCTCAAGCCGGACACGAGCTTCGTCCCTCAGTAAGCCCAAGGAGGATGCGCCGTGAGAGAGCTGGCTAAGCGCGCCGTTCAGCGCGCCCTCGCCGCGGGCGCAAGCTACGCCGATGCGCGCGCCGTCATCGCCCGCACCCAGGAGATCAACACGAAGAACGGCGCGCCTGAGGCGCTGAGCGATTCGACCGACCAGGGCGTCGGCATTCGCGTCATCGCCGATGGCGCCTGGGGCTTTGCCGGCACCGCGTCACCTCGGCCCGAGGATATCGACGAGGTCGCCGAGCGCGCAGTGCGGATCGCAAAGGCGAGCGCGACGCTTTCACAGGCGCGCGTCGAGCTGGCGGCACAGCGGCCGCACCAGACCGAATGGTCTTCGCCGCACAAGCAGGACCCGTTCTCCGTGCCTCTGGAGAGCAAGATCGCGCTGCTCCTCGACGCCAACAAGGTGATGAGTGAGGTGTCCGGGGTGCGAGTGGCCACCGGCGAGATGAAGTTCGTGCGCGACGAGAAGTGGTTCGCCAGCAGCGAGGGAGCCGACATCTTCCAGACTCGCACCCAGTCGGGCGGCGGCATCCAGGCGATGGCCGAGAGCGGCAGCGAGGTGCAGCGCCGCTCCTATCCGGGCTCGTTCGGCGGCGACAGCGCGAACCTCGGCTACGAGTTCGTCGAGGGAATGGACCTCGTGGGGAACGCGCGCCGTATCGGCGAAGAGACGGTGGCGCTCCTCACTGCCGATCAGTGCCCCGCGAAGATCACCACGCTCATCCTGGAGGGGAGCCAGCTCGCCCTCCAGGTGCACGAGTCATGCGGCCATCCGACCGAGCTGGACCGCGTCTTCGGCGCCGAGCGCAGCTTCGCGGGCACATCGTTCCTCACGACTGACAAGCTCGACAGCTTGCGCTATGGGTCTGACAAGGTGAACCTGTATGCCGACGCGGCCATCCCGGGGGCGCTGGGAAGCTTCGGCTATGATGATGAGGGCGTGCCGGCGGCGCGCGTGGACCTGGTGAGAGCAGGCGTCTTCACGGGTTACCTCAGCTCCCGCGAGAGCGCGGCGAAGCTCGGCATCGAGAGCGGCGGCGCGATGCGCGCCAGCGGCTGGAACCGCACCCCGATCATCCGCATGACGAACGTCTGCCTCGCACCCGGGGATTCGACCCTCGAGAAGATGATCCGCGAGACCGATGATGGCATCTACGCCCACACCAACAAGAGCTGGAGCATCGACGACCAGCGGTTGAACTTCCAGTTCGCCGCCGAGATGGGGTGGGAGATCAAGAACGGCCAGCTCGGCCGGATGCTGCGCAATGTCACCTACCAGGGGGTGACGCCGGAGTTCTGGGGCAAGTGCGACGCCGTCGCCGGCCCCGATGAATGGCATCCGTGGGGACTGCTCAACTGCGGCAAGGGCGAGCCGATGCAGGTGATGTGGGTCGGCCACGGGGTCGCCCCGGCGCGCTTCCGCGACGTTCGCGTCGGAGTGGGAGGCTAAGCGTTGGGCAGGGGCTTGCCTCTGCCATTCCTCACGGCAACGGCATCGCGAGAACCCGATGAATCCTCATATCGAACAAGTTAGCGCTCGCCGCAGCGGTCGCCACGATCGCGGTGTCGGCGCCGCTGCCCGTGCCGGCGCACGAGATCACCTGCACGCCCTCCGGCAGCAGCCCGCCGTCACACGCCATCGCGATGATCTCCACGCACACCTTCATGCCTTGCGAGAAGAGATACAGCGTTTCGGCCACGATCGCGCTCGGCGGGAACCCACCGTCGAACTTCGCCCGCATCGCGCGGTCCACCCCGCCGGTCAGCGCGTGCGTCCCGCCGAAGAGCTTGACGCCAGCCTGCTCCATCGCTCTGCCGAAGCGCGCATTCCACTTCACATCATACATCGCGTCGATCGCCGTCGCCATCTTCACGCCGACGAAGCTCACCTTCTGGTTAGACTTCGCCAGCGGCGCGAACTGCGCGCCGGTGTAGCCCGTGCACGTCGCAAGAACGACATGCTTGATGCGGCTCGACTTCAGCTCGCGCCCGACGATCTCAACAACCGCGGCCGTGTTCTCCTTCCACTTGGCCGTGTCGTCGAAGTACGTGATCTGTTGGACCTTCGCCATCATCCCACCTCCCAGTCGTGTCTGGCAGTTTATCGGTCGAGCAGTCTATTCGTTCGACAGGAGCTTGCTCCTGCCCTCATCCATCCCGTAGGCGAGCCCCTCTGCGGGCTCCCGCCAAGTCAGACATCACCCCCAGGAGCCACCTATGCTCGGTGAATCCAACTGCCTCGAACTCGTTCACGCTGCGCTCAAGGCCTGCGAGTCCGACCAGGCCGAGGTCATCATCTGGGCGCAGGACAGCGCGCTGACGCGCTTCGCCGACTCGGCGATCCACCAGAACGTCGCCGAGGTGAATGCGATGATCTCGGTGCGCGCGGTGCTCGGCAAGCGCATCGGTGTCGCTCGCGGCAATCAGCTTAACGCCGATGATGTCCGCGGGGTGGCGCGCCGTGCGCTCGAGCTCGCACGCGTGGCGGCCGGGGATCCGAAGTTCGTCTCCTTGCCCGAGCCGGAGGCGTACCCCAGGGTCCGCGCATACTCTGAAGCCACCGCCGCCTCGACTCCCGAGTCGCGCGCGGAGGCGATCCGCGCAATCGCAGCCGTCGCCGCCACGCACGGCTGCCGGGCATCAGGCGCCTACGCAGCCGACAAGTCGGAGATCGCCATCGGCAACTCGCTCGGGATCCGCGCCTACACGCCTGCCACTGATGGCAGCTTGGTGAGCGTTATCGCCGACGATGATTCGAGCGGCTACGCCGAATGGCGCGGCACAGATATCGCGGACCTGAATGTCGAACGAGTGGCCGGCATCGCCGCGCGCAAGTGTGTCGACGGCCGCGGCGCCCAGGCGATCGAGCCCGGCGAGTACGCGGTGGTCCTGGAGCCACTGGCGGTCGGCGACATGGTCTTCATGCTCGGCTACATGGGCATGGGTGCGATGGCGTTTCAGGAGGGGCGGAGCTTCATGGCGGGTCGGATCGGCGAGAGGCTCGCAGGCGACAACATCACCATCTGGGATGATGCGACCGACGAGCGCCAGCGCGCCATGCCGTTCGATTGGGAGGGAGTGGCGAAGCGGAAGGTCACGATCATCGAGAATGGTGTCGCCCGCGGCCCCGTCTACGATTCCTACACCGCGCACAAGGAGGGGAAGAAATCCACCGGCCACGCCTTCCCCGCGCCCAACACCTTCGGCCCCGCGCCCACACATCTGTTTCTGGCCTGTGGCGCAGGTTCCCAAACCTGCGGCCCCGGCGCCACCGTCGACGACATGGTCGCCGCGACAGACCGCGGCATTCTCGTCACGCGGTTCCACTACACCAACATCGTCCACGAGAAGCAGACCATCTTCACCGGCATGACCCGCGACGGCACCTTCCTCATCGAGGGCGGCAAGATCGCGCGGCCGGTGAAGAACCTCCGCTTCACGCAGAGCATCATCGAGGCGCTGAGCAATGTGCAGATGATCGGCAAGGATGGGCAGCTCGTCGAGTACACCTACGTCCCCGCGCTCAAGATCGGGCGGTTCGCGTTTACGTCGTAAGCAAGCAGACCGCGAGATCGGGGACTGGCTGCGCACCTCCCCTTATACCCCCAAGCGAGCAGGGCCCCGCGCCCCTCCACGAGAAAGCGCCGGCTGCAAGTCTGCGCGGAGATGCGTTGCCTGTCCCCGTATCAGATCAGTTCGTACGGCAGGAGCTTGTCTCAGGAGCCTGCCTCCTGTCCTCCTCGCTCACCCCTCCTCGCCGACCCTCCTATACGCCATCCCCTGAAACATCGCGACCGGCGTCCCCTCCGCATCCGTCACGTTCACAAGATACGTTCCCAGTCGGCGGGATTTCGAGACCTCGGTCGCTTCGGCGATGAGGGTGTCGCCGCTGGGCTGCCTGAAGTATGCAATCGTGCAGTTCACCGCGACCGCCGGAACGCCGTGTGAGTTGCAGGCAACTGCGAACGCGTAGTCGGCCACCGTGAAGATCACACCGCCGTGCACCATGCCGACTGAGTTGCGGTGCTCGTCCTTCACCATCATGCGGACCTTGGCGCGGCCGGGGCTGGCCCCGACCAGCTCGATGCCGAGGTGCTGCGCGAACTTGTCTTGCTTCATGCGGGTGATGATGTCATCCATCGCGATCTCCTCGTGAGCGGAGTTCGTAGCGCAGGAGCTTGCCTCCTGCCCGATGAAGTAACTGAGCAGGTCCCCCCCCCACGAGGTATCCGAGATGCACTACCGCGACTACGACCCGGAGAAGGACAGAGACGCCGTCTACCGCATCCTGCGCGAGGTCGGCTGGCTGGAGCCCGGCAAGGAGCACTGTTTCGACCTGGCCTTGGATGCCGACCGGACGCTCGTTGCCGAGGTCGGTTCATCGCCAGAGTGCATCGTCTGCACCTCGCCGGGGTCGATGCGCTATCTCGACGAGGATCTGCCGTTCGTCGAGGTGACGCTGCTCGCTACCAGTCGTATTGCCCGCCGGCAGGGACTGGCCTCGCGACTGCTCGCGCGTGCCCTGGCGATGGATGTTGCCGATGGAGCGATCGCCGCGCGCGTCTGCGTCTTCGATCAGGGCTACTACGACAAGGTCGGTTTCGGCCCCGGCCCATATGAGCATAGGGTCTCCTTCGATCCCGCCGCGCTGAAGGTGAACGTGAAGCCCCGCCTTCCGCGCCGGCTCACCAAAGACGACTTCGCCCTCGTCCACGCCTCGCGCCTGTCGAGGATACGCAGTCACGGGGGCGTGATCTATCCGTCCGCGGCTCACACCCAGATCGAGATGAACTTCTGGTCAGAGAAAGGGTTCGGCCTCGGCTATTGCGACGGGCCGGACGGAGAGCTGACACATCATTTCTGCTGCAACCCCTCCAATGCCGAGCGCGGGCCGTACTACATCCAGTGGATGGCATACCAGACCGGCGAGCAGTTCCTCGAGTTGATGGGCCTGCTGCATGGCCTCAGCGACCAGGTGCACCTCGTGCAGATGCGAGAGCCCTATGGGATCCAGCTCCAGGACCTGCTCGACCGGCCGACGAGACACCATTCGATCACTGAGGGGTCGCGGTTCGCGAACCGCACGAGCGCCTACGCGTTCTGGAACATCCGCATCTGCGACCTGGCGAAGTGCCTCGAGCGGACGCACTTGCCCTGCGGCGAGCTCCGGTTCAACCTGCAGCTCACCGATCCCGTCGAGCACCTCCTGGACGAAGGGGCCTCATGGCGAGGCGCAGCGGGCGAATACGTCGTCACGGTGGGCCCCTCCTCTCATGCCGAGCCGGGCAGCGATCCATCGCTTCCCACGCTGACCGCGTCGGTCAACGCCTTCAGCCGGATGTGGTTCGGCGTCCGGCCGGCGACGGGCCTGTCGGTGACCGACCGGCTCGCCGGCCCCGATTCGCTGCTGACGCAGCTTGACCGCGCCTTCCTCCTGCCGCAGCCCAGGCCGGACTGGGATTTCTGAGCCCGAGCCACGGAAACCCGTCCCGTTCGACTGCCCTCAGGGCAAGCCTCGACTTAGCTAGAAGCTATCTCAAAACTCCGTCAGGAGGTTGGAGATAGCTTGCCCCAAGCACTCACCTGACTTCTGAGGTGACTTCTACCGACACGCAGAGGGGCTCCCCTGGGCAGGAGTGCGACATTTGTTGCCGTTGCGAACAAAGCGCCTCTTTCCTTGTAACGGAGGTCCCGCCGCCTGTGGGAAATGTGAGGTAGCCATGATCCGGGGCAAAGGAGGAACTCGAAGATGAAGCGCGTCTACGTGTTGTTGGTCGTTACCGTGCTGGCCATTGCCGTCTCGGCAGTCGTATGGGCGGCGCAGGAGCAAGCGCCTCCGCCCGAGCCGCAGCAGGCGGGAGGCTGGACGGGGCCCACCGCCATCGCCGTGTCGGGGGGCGATGTCTACGTTGTCGCCAAAGGCCTGCTCCTGAAGTACGACACTGAGCTGAACTTGGTCAAGCAGGCCACGCTCCCCGCCGTGCAGGGCCCGATGGTGGGCGAGCGACGCCGAATGGGCGGCCGCGAAGGTGGCGGCGGTAGAGGCGGCGGCGGCCGTGGTGGTGGCATGCGACGCGGTGGCGGCGGCCGCATGTAAGCGCCCGCGCAGAGTGAAGTCGTCACGGCGGGGAGCGGCCGAGCCGTTCCCCGCCGCTTTCTTGGCGGGAGGGACGCGCTCGGCCGGGAGGACATCGGCAAAGGCAGAGGGAAGTCAACCTTCGCAGAGCCACCAAGCAGGAGAGTCGCCATGAAGATCGGGATCGTCGGCGCAGAAAACAGCCACTGTGCCCACATCGCGAAGAGCCTGAACGTGGAGAAGGATGTGCCCGGCTGGGAGGTCACGCACGTCTGGGGAGAGACAGCCGAGTTCGCGGCCAAGGCGGCGAAGGAAGGACAGATCCCCAATATCGTCACCGACTACACTGAGATGATCGGCCAGGTCCACGGCGTGGCAATCGATCACCGGGATGGCAAGCACCACCTGGCCGCCGCGCGGCCGTTCATCGAGGCCGGCATTCCTGTGTTCGTCGACAAGCCCTTCTGCACCGACCTTGCAGAGGGAATCGACGTCGTTCGCCTCGCCCGAGCGAAGGGCGTTCCGATCACGAGCTACAGCGTGCTCTCGCTCCAGCAGTCGGTGCTAACCTTCGCTGAGGCAATCAAGAAGCTGGGTGGACTGCGCGCCCTTGTCACCGCCGGGCCGTGCGATGTGGAGAGCGAGTACGGCGGGGTCTCCTTCTACGGCATCCATCAGGTGGACCTGGTGTGCACTCTCCTGGGCGCCGAGCCGGTGGAGGTCAGCACCGCCCGGCATGGCGCCGACGCGGTGGCCATCGTGACATTCGCGACCGGCCCGGTCGTCACGTTCGTGTTGCTGAAGGACATATGGAAGCCGGGCTTTACGGCATCTGCCTACGGCGATGAAGGCGCGCACTACTCCGAGCTGCCCTTCGACCAAAAGACGTACCTCGCCGGAATCCGGACGTTCTGCAGGATGTTCGAGACCAGGCAGGAGCCGCTGCCGCCTGTGGCATATCTGCGTCCGGTCGCGATTCTCGAGGCGATGCAGAAGTCGCTCGATACCGCAAAGCCGGTGAAGGTGAAGCCGATCCCGACGTTCTGAGTCGGGCCGGTAAGACAGCGAGTACGGGCGACTCTCCGCGGTCGCCCGCACCATAGAGAGCGAGGTAGCGATGAAGATCGGTCAGGTTGTGGCGCAGTTGTACACGGTCCGGGATCACCTGAAGACCGAGAAAGACTTCACCCAATCAATCCGCAAGGTCAGGAAGATCGGCTATCAGGCCGTGCAGCTCAGCGGCCTTGGTCCCATACCGCAGGAAATGGTGGTCAAGGTGCTCGCCGACGAAGGCGTTGTCTGCGCCTCGACCCATGAGGACTCGCAGGCGGTCCTCAATGAGCCCAGCAAGATCGCGGAGCGGGTGCGGAAGTATAACTGCATCTCCACCGCCTACGCCTATCCATCGGGTGTGAAGCTCGACGATCTCGCAGACGTCCTTGCTTTCGCCAAATGCCTGAATCAGTCGGGGCGCATCATGCTCGAGCACGGCGTCACGCTGGCGTATCATAACCACAACATCGAGTTTCGGCGGTACGGGCATCGGACTATGCTGGAGATCCTGTACGACGAGACCGATCCGCGCTATCTGCAGGGCGAGCCCGACACCTACTGGATCCAGTACGGCGGCGGCGATTCGGTGGAGTGGTGCGAGAGACTGAAGGGCCGTCTCCCGCTGCTCCACATGAAGGACTACAAGACGACTGTGGAGAGCAAGCCCACTTTCGCAGAGATCGGCTACGGCAACCTGAACTGGAAGAAGATCGTCGCGGCCGCGGAAGCCAGCGGATGTGAGTGGTACATCGTGGAGCAAGACCGCTGCGATGGCGACCCATTCGACTCGCTCAAGATGAGCTTCGAGTACATCAGGGATCACCTGTGCTCGTAGCGGCGCGACGCCTTTGCGGGGCCGGGATGTCCGTTGGGCAGGAGCTTGCCTCCTGCCCTGTCGCTGGGTGAGGGTAGGGGCGCATGGCCATGCGCCCTCGCTGTGGGGCAGGAGCGTGTCTCCTGCCCACTCGTCGCGTATGGGGATGCCCGTTCCGTTTCCGTTCCGTTGCTTCGGTAGCTTGCTGCCGAAGCCCGCGTGCGGGGCGGGTATCCGCCCCGCATCCGCGTCCATCTGCGTTCGTCGTTCTAGAGCGCATTTCATAACCGAGGGTGGTTGACTGATCGCTCCATGCGGTGCATGAAATGCGCCTGCACAAGCCTACCGCCCTGCATCGCTGTTTCATGACCCGCCCAGGCGGGTTATGAAACAGCTTCTAGAGACCGCCCGCCCGCGCCAGTGCCACCCCGGCCGGCAATACCTCTACACTCGCGCTCACCAGTCGGTCCAGCAACTGCTCCAGATAGTTTGCCCGGATAGGGCCCCAACCCTCCTCATCAAGCCCATGGGTGTTGTAGACAAGCCAGCCTTCGGGCTCTGACATCAACAGCTCAATCTCTTGGGTGAGGTGCCACTCGCAGTTCTCCGGTCCGGCGCCGGTCGTCGTGAGCTTCACCGTGGAAGGGGATGGGAGGCGGTTCAGCCCGCCGCCCGATGTACGGAACGCACGGACCACGCTGGGCAGCCACGCCTCCAGTTCCGGACTCGACTGGTTGTAGGGGAAGTTGAAGACGGCCTTGCGGGGATCGAAGCCGTCCAGCTTCTCCCCGAAGATGTCGAGGCAGCGTCGGATCGAGTCCCGCGCGGCTTCGAAGCCGATCTCCCGTTTGTTGGCGTGGTTGTAACCGTGGGGCATGATCTCATGCCCGCGTGCCTGCAGCTCGTTCCAAAGGGGGAAGTCGCCGCGGTCCAGACCCCATTCGTACTGCTCAGGAACGAGGTGCTCCGGCGCGGCGAGCACGTTCATGCAGCCGCGCAGACCGAATCGCTCGTAGATCTCCGCTATCTTCAGGCACGACTGCCGGAACCCGTCATCGAAACTCAAAGTAACGATATGCACCCCAGACCTCCCGCAGCATTACGTAGCCTGGTAGCTTCGCAGGGCAGGAGCTTGTCTCCTGCCCAGGAGTGCATGTTCATCTGTTCGCACATCAGGGGTTAGAGGTAGGCTCTCGGTCCGCCAACGCGTTTTGCACACCTGTGGAAATGTGTGTGGATTCGCCGTGAACTGCTGTGGGCGCGGTGCTGATGCAGGGATGTGTGGGATGGAGCGACGCGCCAAGTACGCTCTTTAGCACAGGTGACGCCTCCCGGCCCGCGGATCCTGGTCAACGGGCAGGTGGGAGCAGCCGCGCCTTGGAACTCTCCCGCCAATGACCTCCCGCGAACGAGTGCTGACTGCGATGCGGCGCGGGCAGCCCGATCGGGTGCCCATCAACATCCGCGGCGTGCGGCTGTGGGATGACGAATGGGTGGCGACGCGGGATGTGTCGTACCGTCCGCTGATGAACGCGGTGCGAGAATACTGCGACGTCATCCCGGTCGACCGAGTCGGTGGGACCGGCGCGCGATGGCTCACTGCGGCGACCGAGGACATCACCGATACGCTGATCATCGACGCGGGCGATTGGGACATCCATCGCACGATCATCCACACCCCCAAGGGCGACCTGAGCGAGGACTACTGGGTCTCGAAGCTCGGCGACCTGCCGCTCACGAAGAAGCACTTCGTCCGGACGCCCGAGGACGCGGAGCGCGTCCTGTCGGTGCCCTACCTCATGCCCGAGCTGGACTTCACTTCTTACCTCGAACTCCGCGACGCGTGGCCGGACAACCTGGTGATGTGCATGTACGCGGACCCCGGCGAGCTGGTGCACGACCTGCTGGGGACCGAGACGTTCGCCTTCTGGTGGGTGGAGCATCGCGACCTGCTGTTCCAGCTCCGCGCGGTCTTCGAGGAGCGGGTGCTCGCTGTGCTCGACGCCATTCTGGCTGCTGGCGTGGGGCCGCTCATCGGCGCCAACGGGGTCGAGCAAGTCGCGCCGCCGATACACTCCGCCGAGACCTACCGCACCTTCGCCCTGCCGCCGTTCCGCGAGATGTGCCGCCGCATCCACGAGGCGGGATGCCTGCTGCACGTCCACTGCCACAACCGTGTCAGCGCCTTGCTCTCGGACTTCGCCGAGGTCGGGATCGATGCGCTGCATCCACTCGAGCCGCCGCCGATGGGTGATGTGGACCTGGCCGAGGCCAAGGCTCGCGTCGGCGACCGCATCTGCCTCGAGGGGAACATCCAGATCGGCGAGCTGTACTCGGCGCCGACCGGGCGCGTCGTCGCGCTCGTAGAAGAGACAATGCGCGCCGGGAAGCCGGGTGGGGGCTTCATCCTGTGCCCCACCGCGTCGCCCTATACGCCGACGCTGTCGCATCAGACGGTGACGAACTACCTGGCCCTCATCGAGACGGCGGTGAGGATGAGGGATTACTGAGGGGGAAGGGCAGGGGCGAGCTCCTGCCGAAACGGGCTCAGCGAGGAGCGATCATCATGCCGTTCTGCCCGAGCTGCCGGACCGAGTATACCACTGGCGAGATGTGCACCGACTGTGGTGCGCGGTTGGTCGAGAAGCCCCCCGAGGGCTGGTCAGCAACACGGACAGCCGAGAACATGCGCCCGGCGCAGGTGGCCCAGAGTGAGAACCTGGTGGAGCTGGACCTGATGGAGGCCCAGTTGCGAGCCGCCGGAATTCCCACAGCCCGACGGCCGCGCTCAGTCGCTTTGTTCGTCGCCGAGGTGAACCTGGATGCGGCTCAACGCGCGCTCCAGGGGAGACCCATCACAGCTCTTCCTGAGACATTCGGCTTGTCGGAGCTGCACCGCATCAGATTGGTCTGCGCGGATTGCGAGAAAGGCACTTCGGTCGACTTGCTGACAGATCCACTGCCGCACCGGTGCGGCAAGTGCGGTCGCTACTTCGACCTCAGCGAAGCGCGGACGGCGCTGGATGGCTACGCTGAGATGATGCGCACGATGGCCGACGCCGAGTTCGATATCGAGATCGAAGTGCCACAGGCCGAGGACAACGGGGAGGCCTGAACCGCAGAGGCGCAGAGCACGCGAAGAAACCCGCGGAGTAGTCGGCACAGACCTTCCCCCCTAATCTCGTTGCGTCCTCTGCGGCTCTGCGGTTCACGTCATCTCCGCCCGCGCGCGACGCGCTCCTTCGCCGCGCGCGCCAGTAGCTCAGGCACCGTGACGAACCTGTAGCCTCGCCGCCGCAGCTCATCCACCAGCATCGGCAGCGCCGCCACCGTCCTGTCACGGCTGATATCCTGGTGCGGACTCCCGTCGTGGGCCAGGATAATGCTCCCTGGTCGAACTCGCTGCACCACGCGGTCGGCCATCGCTTGGGGGGTCTTCGCGTCGTGGTGTTCGACGGCTACCGACCAGAGGATGATCTCGTATCCGCGCGTCGCCGCGGCACGGGCCACCGTTTCGTCGACTTTGCCTTTGGGCGGCCGGAAGAGCTTCGTGTGGTAGCCGCATATCTTCTCGATCTCCGCCTCGCAGGCCTCGATCTCGGCCCCATCCTCAGCTTCCGAGAGCCCGATCAGAACGGTGTGCGACCACGTGTGGTTCCCGATGGCATGCCCTTCCGCGAGCATGCGCCGCGCGAGCTCGGGATGCAGTCTCACACGCTCGCCGAGCAGGAAGAACGTGAGGGGAATGTGATGCCCGCGCGCAAAATCGAGCACGCGCGGCGTGTACTTCGGATCAGGCCCGTCGTCGAACGTGAGGGCCACCAGCTTCTCCTCGACATCCACCTTCTTGATGCCGAAGCTCGGTGACAGTGCCACCTGATTGGGCGGCCCGCTCGATCGGGGCCGCGCGCCGGGCGCTGGCTCACGCCCGGCCATCCCGGTCGCGCTGCACGCGACCGCCGTGAGACAGAAAAGCAGGAGAGAAGCTTTCCCCCTGAGACTCGCCATACCGATCTTCCCGCGCTCGGCGCCGAAGATGCGCTTGTTCCCTCGTTCTTGCGTTCGCAGAACAGGACGGTGTTCCTGCTGAGCGGGCCAACAGCGGGTTCCAACCGCGAGAGGTACTCTCGACAGTGCCGTGTCTGTGGGTTGCGAGAGAGCAGTCTTGGGCTTCCTGTGCCAATTTGAATACATATGTTCGATATCTCTTGACTATGAAAACATCCGTTTGCTATAATGCGCCGACCGCACGGGTAGGAGAATGTTGGAAGTCATCGGTGAGCCGATACGGGTGTGCGCCTATTTCAGGCGAGGCAGGATCTCGCCGCTCTGGTTCGAGTGGAAGGGGCGGCGCTATCGAGTGGAGGAGGTCCGGAATCGGTGGGTGACGAGTGAGGGCGTTGGCAAGTGCTATCACTTCGCATTGATGGTGGAGGGAGGCGCCGATCTCTATGAGATCTTCCTGCAATCGGAAACGATGGGATGGAGGTTGGCGGGGATCGATGTGATGTAGTGGCGAGAAACGACATCAACCACAGATGAACACGGATAAACGCAGATGTTGTAGGGGCGCATGGCCATGCGCCCCCTACGGAACGGCAACAGTCGACGGGAGCTGCGAACATGATAGAGCAAAAAGAGAAAACGAAGCGGGTCTACGCTCACGTCCGCGTCCATGGCCTCGCCGCTTCCGTCGAGGGAAAAGAGCGCGATGGTCACCCTGTCGTGCTCTATGACGAAGGGGGTCAGCGCGTCGTGAGCGCGTCCCCCGAGGCGCAGCGGCATGGGGTGCGGCCGGGCATGTCGCGGTGGGAGGCGGAGCGTGCCTGCCCGGAATTGGTCGCGGCTGCGCCGAACCCTGAGAAGCATGCATATTTCTGGCAGCGGGTGGTGGAAATCTGCGGGGATTATTCGCCGCACCTTTGCAGTAGCGTGAGCCCGCAGAGGGGCTCCCCTACGAGCCATTGCGATATCTCACTGGACCTGACCGGCACCCGGCTTCTATTCGGCCCTGCAAAGGAGATCGCGCTGGAGATTCGCAACCGGCTGCGGGCCGAGATTGGAGTCGTGGCATCGGTGGGAATCGGGCCGAACCGCACGATAGCTCGATTGGCATGCGAATCAGCGAAGCCGGGCGCGGTGGTGGAGGTGGCGCCGCAGGATGCGGCCGAGTTCGTGGGTCGCTTGCCGATCGGTGCGCTGCCCGGCGTGGATGTCGACTGGGCGCAGCGCCTGAGCGACATGGGGATTCGTCGGGCGAAGGAGCTGGCCGCGCTGCCGGTGGATGCAGTCGAGCGGGCGTTCGGGGAGCAGGGGAGGAAGGTGTGGGAGATCGCGCGGGGGGAGGAGCGGGAAGATGGAATAGTGGCAGGAACTCCCGCTCCTGCCCAACAGGCGATGGCCGGCGGGCATGGGAATGCCCGTCCTACAGCTACGGAGCAAGCTATCTCGGCGCAGGTCGAGGTGCGCCCGGCGACAGATGATCGGGCGCGCGTTCGGGCAGCGCTGCGAGCGGCCGCGGATGACGTGACGCGGCGGCTTCGCCAGCAGGGCAAGGTCGCGCGGCAAGTCGAGATCGTGATCGTCTTCAGCGATATGCGGGCGATCGGGGCGCGGCGGACGCTGGGCCAGCCAACTCGCTCGAGTGAAGTGATCTTCCGTGCAGCGGGCGCGCTGTTCGAGCGAATGAAGCTCGGGGGGCGGCTGGTTCGCCGCCTCCGAATCATGGCAAGCCGCCTGGCGGTGGGACCGCATGGCGGGCAGCTCGGCCTGCCCATCCAGGAGCGTGAGGAGCGGCGCGAGCGCCTCGCCGAGCGCGTCAACCAACTGAAAGACCGCTTCGGGGAGAGCGCGGTAGTGCGCGCGAGCGCGTTCGAGACCGTCCGCCGGTAAACGGCTACTGCGGCCGCTTCAGGCGGCTCATCTCCTCCTTCGCCCAGCGCGCGTACTCCGGTCGCTCGACGAGCTGGCAGGCGCAGTAGATGCGCAGCCCCGCCAGCTTGCCGGCATTGATGTGGTCGACGTACAGCTTCATCAGCGCCCTGAACTGCTCCTCCGTCAGCCAGTGCCCGTGGCGCGAGCCGCTGTTGATGTAGAGCCCGCCGAGCAGGATCTTGCCTTTGTGCTGGGCCTCCGCTTGCGTGAGGTAGCGCTCGGCCTGCTCGATGTTCGAAGGATCCCAGACGTTGAAGGTCACGCCCTGGTAGTCGATGTCATAGGCCTGGCGCTCATTGCCCCGGTGCGGGTAATGCGGCACCCACATGTCGAGATCGGGGTTGACGGCCCGGGCGGCGGCGATGATCTCGCGCCACTGGTCCATCGTCCGGTGCCCCTCCTCGATCTCGTCGTAGAAGTCATTGAGATAGAGGCCGATGATCTCTTTGTGCTTGAGCGACAGCTCCGCGATCCACCGAGCGGTCTTGAGCGACCCTTCCTGAGTCCAGCCCCACGCGGCGCGGTCGATCTTGGGTATCACGTACTTGATCCCTGGGCGCTGGAGCGCCTGGTACATCTGAGTTGCCTCCCACGCCTGGCCGTCGTACATCGGGTCATCTGTCCAGACGCAGTTGAACCCCAGCTCCTTGACCACCGCGCTGCTGTCCACTTGGGGCTCATGCTGCCAGAGGCAGATAAGCGGGAGGTCCACCTTCGTCGGCGGCCTGCTTGTGACAGCGGTCATCTTACTGCCCTCCGTAGTCGGGGCTGCGGCCTCGGCCGCGTACGCCGCACTGCGCTGATGCACGCCCAGCACCAGGCACGCCACCAGCGCGGTCAAGGCTGCGCCAGTCCGGCGAGATCGAGCCGTCATCTTCTCCCTCCACAGAGCCACGTCCCCCCTTCGACGGCGAGCCCTTGCGTCCCCTGCCAGCGTAGCCGGCCGCGCCCGCTCCTCTCTTGACAGCGGACCCACCCAGACTTACACTATCGTCGTCCTGATCAACGTGTCGTGATAAGCCGTTCTCATATCCCCCTAAGAGCAGCGATCGGGCGCGGTTTTTCCCGCGTTCCGACGCCAGTCACGGCGCGTCTACGCAGAGCAAACCGATAGTTCGGATCCCTCAGGCCACCGCCCTGGCGACTGCTCGGGCGGTGGCGTCGTCTTCCAGCCGCATCCACAGCCGTTCTCCGCCCTTCTCCTACTCGTCGAACCCTCGGTTGCCGCCATGGCCTTGATCACCAGCCGCGCGAATCCGAAGATCAAGCTCATCCGGAGCCTGCACGACCGCAGGCGCCGCGATCGGACGCGGCTGTTCCTGGTCGAGGGTCTGCAACTCCTCGAAGCGGCCCTCGATGCCGGCGCAGAAGTTGTCCTGCTTGCCGTCGTGCCTCAAGTCCTCTCCGCTGACGGCGAGGCCGCCGTGGACCGTGCGAGAGAGCAGACCGGCGCCGACGTGCTCGAGGTCGCCCCGGACCTCCTGGCCAGCATCTCGCCCAGGCACTGCCACCAGGGCGTCGTGGCGGTCGCGCGCCAGCGCTTCTCCGCGCTCGACTATCTGAGTGCTCCGCCCGACGACTGCTTCGTCGCGGTCAAGGAGATCACCGAGCCCTGGTCCGTCGGCAACATCCTCAGGACCAGCGACGCCGTCGGCGGCCGCGGACTCATACTGATCGGCGACTCGACCGACCCGTACCACCCGACTGCGGTCCGGTCGAGCCTCGGCGCCCTGTTCTCGCAGGCGCTGGTCCGCGCCAGCTTTGCGGATCTCGCCGCCTGGAAACGTCACAGGGGCTGGCTGGCCGTCGGCACATCGCCCGGCGCGGCGACCGACTACCGCGAGGCAGTCTACCGCGGGCCGGTGGTCCTGCTCATGGGCAGCGAACGAGTTGGTTTGTCTGCCGAAGAGCAGGCAATCTGCGATACCATGGTCGCCATCCCGATGAACGGACGGTGCGAGTCACATCACGTGGTGGTGGCGACGGCCCTGGTGCTGTACGAGATCGCGCGCCAACGCCAGTCGCAGGCAGCGTGTGGAACGACGGCGAAGGGTGTGGCAGAAGTAGCTGGAACGTTGAGTCCTGACTCAGTCTGGTAAGGAGGAACGGCCTTGACCACCGCTGGATGGGTTGTTGTCGGCATCATCGCGCTGATCGTGCTCTGGCTCATCTCGACCTACAACCGCATGATCGTGCTGCGCAACCGGATAGACAACTCCTGGTCGCAGATCGATGTCCAGCTCAGGCGGCGCTATGACCTGATCCCAAACCTGGTCGAGATAGTGAAGGGCTACGCGGCCCACGAACGCCAGACATTCGAGGAAGTGACCAAGGCGCGCCAGGCAGGCATAGATGCGCGAACTGTGCAGGATCAGGCAGCCGCCGAGAACATGATCACGCAGGCCTTGCGCCGGCTGTTCGCGGTGGCGGAGGCATACCCGACGCTCCGCGCCACCGAGAACTTCCAGCAGCTGCAGGAGGAGCTGTCCGGCACTGAGAGCAAGATCGCCTATGCCCGCCAGTTCTACAACGACTCGGTCCTCAGCTACAGTAACCTGATCCAGTCCTTCCCTGCCAAAGTTGTCGCCGGGATGGGTGGGTTCGCGAAGCGCGACTATTTCGAGATCGAGGAGCTGGCGCGGCAGCCGGTGCAGGTGAAGTTCTGAGTCGAGGAGTCGACAAGTAGAGGAGTAGAGGAGTCGCGGGAACGTTCCGATGGCCTTCCTGTTCCAGAATCTGAGGGTGTACCAGCAGGCGGTGGCATTCGCCGACGAGGTCGCGACAATCACCGCAGGATTCTCGCGCGCGAATCAGTACTTGGCCGACCAGCTGAACCGGGCCAGCCTCTCGATAGCACTGAACGTTGCCGAGGGAACAGGTCGCGTGACGGACGGCGATAGGCGGCGCTTCATGGTGATGGCGCGGGGATCGGTGCACGAATGTGCCGCGCTCCTGGATATGTGCGGAAGGAGGAGGCTGACGCCCGATCCCCAGCGCGCCGAGCTGGTCGAAGCCCTCACCACCATCTCCAAGATGCTGTCAGGGATGATAGCGCGCTACAGCGCTGTGAATGCCATCAGCGAGGAACAGGAGGAGTACACCGCCTAACACGGCACCGCCGTCGCCATGCCGACTCTTCCACTCTTCCACTCTTCGACTCTTCGAGAAGGCCTTTGTGTTCGACGCCATCGCGACCAATAAGAGGAACTCATACGCGCTCATCTTCCTGGCGACGCTCATCCTCGCCGGGCTGGTCTATGCGATCGGCCTATACTTCGAAATGGGCCGGTGGTTCGTCGCTCCGGCGCTGATCGTCGCGCTTCTGATGACCTGGAGCAGCTACTTCTACAGCGACCGGATCGTGCTGAGCATGAGCCAGGCCCGCCCGGTGACCAAGGACCAGGAGCCCTACCTCTGGAACACCGTCGAAGGGCTGAGCATCGCCGCGGGCATTCCCGTGCCCAGGCTCTACCTCATCGAGGACAGCGCGCCGAACGCCTTCGCCACCGGCCGCGATCCGCGGCACGCCGCCATCTGTGTGACGCGCGGCCTGCTGGACAAGCTCAACCGCCTCGAGCTTGAGGGTGTCATCGGCCACGAGATGTCGCACATCGGCAACTACGATATCAGATTCATGACGCTCGTTTCGGTCCTCATCGGGTCGGTGATCCTGTTGAGCGACTGGGCGCTGCGCGGCCTCTGGTACGGCGGGGGCAGGCGGCGCGGCCGCGGCGGCGGCAATCCGATCGTGTTGATCATCGCGCTGATCTTCATCATCCTCTCGCCCATCATCGCCCAGCTCATGCAGCTCGCCCTTTCTCGCCAGCGCGAGTTCCTCGCCGACGCCTCGGGCGCGAAGCTCACCCGCTACCCCGAGGGCCTGGCGAGCGCGCTCGAGAAGATCGCGGCTGACACGGAACCCCTCGAAGTCGCCAACAAAGCGACCGCCCACCTCTACATCTACAACCCCCTGCGCGACTACCGCAAGAGCTGGCTCAACAACCTCTTCAGCACCCACCCGCCGATCGTGGATAGGGTGAAGCGGCTGAGGGCGATGTAGTCTTCACACCGCCGCATCCCCCCGCTCCCCCGTGCGAATACGTACCACGTCCTCGAGGTCGGAGACGAAGATCTTCCCATCGCCGATGCTGCCGGTGCACGCCGACCCTGTGAAGCGCATCCTTGACCGCCTCTAGCTTCGAGGGTTTGATGATCGCTTGGACTCTCTTCATGGCTAACCCCAACGCTTGCTCGGCTCGCCGGCATCCTCGTCAGTCTCACTCCCTTCCCCCTCTCCGCTCGCGGAGAGGGGGCGACAATGGAAAGAGGCGGCGATGACGGACGAGCGCGGGGTGAGCTTTGCTCCTCCAGATTGTCGTCGGCCAGTGTTTCGGGGGGATCTCGTGTCGGTGAAATGCGAGCGGTGTCGTCCCTCCTGAACACCCCCTCACAGGGTCGCCGTGCGTCTCTCGGAAGCTTGCCTCCCGGTCGACGAAAGGAGCATCGCGATGATATTCAAGGTCACGCACATCACCATCCTCGTCCGCGATGAGGATGAGGCGCTGCGCTTCTACACGCAGAAGCTCGGCTTCCTCGTAGCCGCAGACTTCCCGATGGAGGGCGGCGGCCGATGGCTCACCGTGAAGGCGCCGCAGCAGACGGATCTGGAACTCGTGCTGATGAAGGCGGACACGCCGGAGAAGCTCGCGGCGGTCGGCAAGCAAGCGGCGGGGCACGTCCTCTTCGTGGTCAGCACGGACGATTGCAGGAAGGAGTACGAGCGACTGAAGGCCGCCGGGGTGAAGACGGTCGGCGAACCCGATCAGCAGCCGTGGGGCCTCGGAGCGATGTTCGAGGACCTGTATGGGAACCTCTTCTATCTGCTCCAACCGAGCACGTTCTAGCAGCATGGGGCTTGGTTGGCCGATGAAAATGATGCTTGACGACTCCGCGGGTTTGTGGTAGAAAGCCATAAGAGCGATGCCAACGCGATCTCTCGTCAACTTGGGCTGCTGGGTGTGGCGCGGCGAAGTTCTCGGCTTGCCGGGCTCCCTCGCGCACACCTTCCAACTGACCTAGAGACAGCGCAAACCGAATAGGAAGTAAGAGCATTCAGACCAGCCCGGCAAGCCCGGGCTGGTCTTTTCGCGTCTCGGCAGAGACGCGCCCGCCGAAGCCTTGGCGAAGGCGGGTCGCTGTAGGGCGGGCAGGAGACACCCTCTTGCTCAGTAGCCACCGATGAACGCGGATAGGTTGTAGGGGCACAGCATGCTGTGCCCCTATTGAGTCTCGCATATAAGAGTTACAATGCACAGGCGCATTCTTGCCAGGTTCCGTTGCGCCACGAGGCGTGCGTTGCGAATCTCCGAACGCGCTGATTGCGCAGTAGGGGCGGCGATGCCCCCACATCGCCTGAGGCCAGCCTGGCAGGCGGCGGACAAGGAGGAAGAAGCCGTCTGAAGCCCAGGGGGATAAGGGGAGCCTGGAGTCCATCCCATTGACTCCTAAGCGTCCTCCGGCCTGAGACCGGTATGGCTACGTGCAGGAATCCCCGATGACGTGTCCTCAGGAAAGACCGACCGCGAAATGATGGGAATGGTCGGAGACGAGGTGTAGCGCGAGTACCGAAGTGTAGCGCCAAAAGCCCAGTAGTGTGGGTGAACCCCTCTGGTTTCAGGGGAATGAGCCATGGGACTTCGTCGGCGGTTGTGAGTCAACCGTACGGGCATGAGGGGAGGCCTAACCCGGTCGCAGAGGAGCAACGCATGAACGTGGGAACCGCCATCTTCGGTTCGATCAGGACTGGGCCACCTGCGGCTGAGGTGAGGATGGCGGGGCGGAGTGGCCGTAGTAGGCGCTGAGCCGAAGGGCCACAGTTCGGGAGAGAGACTCGGCCTGTATCAGCGGAATGCCAAGAGACTTGTATGGTGATTACCGCGAGGATAAAGACGAGCCTCACCGGGGAGTCTGGTCAGTGCCGGACAGCCAACCTGGTTAATCCCGGATGGAGAGCCGTATGACGGGAAACTGTCACGTACGGTTCGGGAGGGGGCGTGCGGAAACACGTCGCGCATAGCGAAGGTGCGCCGCACGCCTACCTCACGGCGGCTTTTTCCGCTCTTGGCAATGTCACTATATTTTGCGAGCCTCAATAGGAAGCGAGGATGACAATGTACTACCCGACGAAGGCTGAGTTCAGGCAGAAGGCTCGTAAGGGCAATCTGATACCGGTTTGGAAGGAGGTGCTGCTCGACACGGAGACGCCCGTTTCGGCGTTTCGCAAGCTCGGCAACACGCAATACGCATTCCTTCTGGAGAGCGTCGAGGGGGGCGAGAAGGTGGGGCGGCACTCCTTCCTTGGGTCGGAGCCGTTCGCGGTTTTCACCTCCAATGGCGACACCGTGACGATCATGCGCAATGGCCGGCGACAGACGCGGACGCTGGCCGAGGGCGAGGACCCGCTGCAAGCGCTGAAGGCGCTGCTCTCCGAGTACAAGTTCGTGCCAGTCGAGGGCCTGCCGAAGTTCTGCGGCGGCGCGGTCGGGTTCATCGGATACGACACGGTTCGGTTCTTCGAGAAGCTGCCCGAGCGCGCCGAGGATGACCTTTCGCTGCCGGACTCGGTGCTGGTGCTCACCGACACCTGCGTCATCTTCGACCACGCGTTCCATCGCGGGAAAGTCATCTCGAACGCGCTCGTCAACGGCGACCCCGATGCCGCCTATGACGAGGCAGTCCGCAAGATCGACGCTCTCTGCGCGCGATTGGCGGCGCCGGCGCCAGCCGTCCCCGCTCCCAGGCCGCGTCCGAAGGACACGACCCTGCGCACCAACCTGAGCCGCGATGATTACGAGCGCATCGTCAACCAGGCCAAGGAGTACATCACCGCCGGCGACGTCATTCAGGTCGTGCTCTCGCAGCGGCTGACGCGCGAGATCGCCGCGAATGCCTTCGACATCTACCGTGCGCTGCGGTCCCTGAATCCATCGCCCTATATGTACTACCTCACCTACGGCGATCTGCGGATCGTCGGCAGCTCGCCCGAGCGCCTCGTGTCAGTCGAGGATGGTGAGGTCATCACAAGGCCGATCGCAGGCTCGCGGCCGCGCGGCAGCACGCCGGAGGAGGATGAAGCGCTCGCGACCGAGCTGTTGGCCGATGAGAAGGAGCGGGCGGAGCACATCATGCTGCTCGACCTCGGGCGCAATGACCTCGGCCGAGTCTGCCGTTACGGGACGGTGAAGGTCGATGAGCAGATGGTGATCGAGAAGTACTCCCACGTCCAACACATCGTCTCGAACGTGCGCGGCCAGATCCGAGCGGACAAGGACCAGTTCGATGTGCTGCGTGCGTGCTTCCCTGCTGGCACTCTGTCGGGCGCGCCCAAAGTGCGCGCGATGGAGATCATCGAGGAGCTGGAGCCGACCCGGCGCGGGCCGTATGGCGGAGTCATCGGGTACTTCAGCTTCTCCGGCAACATGGACACCGCCATCACCATCCGCACCATCGTCTGCACGAATGGCACCGCCCACATGCAGGTCGGAGCCGGCATCGTCGCCGACTCGGTGCCGTCACGTGAGTACGACGAGTGCGTGAAGCTGAAGGGCGGTGCGCTGCTGAGGGCAATCGAGATGGCCGAGGCTGGACTGGAATAGGAGACCACTGCAATGCTCGTGATGATCGATAACTACGATTCGTTTACCTACAACCTCGTTCAGTACCTGGGCGAGCTGGGGCAGGTGATCAAGGTCTACCGGAACGATCAGGTCACGGTGGACGAGGTCGAGGCGCAGAAGCCCGACAAGATCGTGATCTCCCCCGGCCCGCGTACGCCGCTCGAGGCAGGCATCTCGAACGAGATACTTCGGCGGTTCGGCGGCAAGACTCCGATCCTCGGCGTGTGCCTGGGCCATCAGTGCATCGGGCATGTGTTCGGCGGCGAGGTCGTCCGCGCGCCGCGGCTCATGCACGGGAAAACGTCGATGATCCATCACGACGGAAAGACAATCTTTCAGGGACTGCCCAATCCGTTCGAGGCGACGCGCTATCACTCGCTCATCATCAAGCGCGAGACGTTGCCCGACTGCCTGGAGATCACCGCCGAGACCGATCAGCAGGAGATCATGGGAGTACGACACAAGCAGTACGCGATCGAGGGTGTGCAGTTCCACCCCGAGTCGATCCTGACCGAATGCGGGAAGGAGCTGTTACGCAATTTCCTGGCTCTGTAGGGCGGGCATGTCGGCGTGCCATCTCCGATCGCACGCCGCATACCCGCCGCCGGTTCGATGGCAGGAGACACCTACCTGCCCCGAAGGAGACGGCGATGATCGCTGAGGTGATTCGGAAGGCGGTGGACGGCGTGGACCTGAGCAGCGAGGAAGCGAACGCTGCCATGAGCGAGATCATGTCCGGTGAGGCGAGCCCGGTCCAGATCGCCGCGTTCCTCGTGGCGATGCGGACGAAGGGCGAGACGGTCGAGGAGGTCACGGAGTTCGCGCGCGTCATGCGCGAGCACGTGCGGCCGGTGAAACCCACCAGGCGCCCGGTCGTCGACACGTGTGGCACGGGCGGGGACGCCATCAAGACCTTCAATGTGTCGACCGCCGCGGCCTTCGTTGCTGCGGGTGCTGGGGTCGCGGTCGCCAAGCACGGCAATCGCTCGGTCACGAGCAAGTGCGGCAGCGCGGATGTGTTGGAAGCGCTCGGCGTTCGCTTCGACCTGTCGCCGGAGGAGTGTGCCCGGTGCATCGACGAGATCGGGCTGGGATTCATGTTCGCGCCGTCGTACCACCCGGCGATGAAGCATGCCGGCCCAGTGCGGAGGGAGCTTGGCATCCGCACGGTCTTCAACATGCTCGGTCCACTCACGAATCCGGCGGCGGCGGAGGCGCAGGTGCTCGGGGTGTACGCGCCGGCCCTCACGGAGATCCACGCGCGCGTGCTGCGTAACCTCGGCTCGCGGCGCGCGTTTGTGGTACATGGCGAGGGCGGGCTTGACGAGATATCGAGTTTCGGGGTGACGCGAATCACCGAGCTGCGAGACGGAGAGCTCACCACATATGACATCGTGCCTGACGATGTCGGTCTGCCGCGCGGAGCGGATGCGGAGCCAGTGCGAGGAGGCACGCCTGAGGAGAACGCGCGGCGGCTGGTCGGCATCCTGGAGGGTGACGAGGGTCCTGCCCGCGATATCGTCATCCTCAACGCGGCCGCGGCGATAGCGGCAGGCGGGCTCGCGGTGACACTGTCGGAGGCCGTGCAGATCGCGGCCGAGTCAGTGGATTCTGGCAAGGCGCTGGCAAAGCTGCAAGAGCTTCAGGGATTCTAGGGCGCAGTGATGATCCTCGACGAGATACTGGCGCACAAGCGACGCGAGATCGACGACCTGCAGCGGCGCTACGCGGATTGGTCGCCGCCGGCCGCGGCGGCGCCTCGCCGCGAGTTCAAGCAGGCGCTGAGCACGGAGGGGATCTCGCTCATCGCAGAGTTCAAGAGGCGGTCGCCCTCGAGAGGGGGTATTCGGCCGGGCGCACACCCGATAGAGGTCGCCCGGGCGTATCACCAAGCAGGGGCGGTGGCCCTTTCTGTGCTGACGGACGAGCGCTATTTCGGCGGGAGCATGGAGGACCTGCTGGCGGCCAGGGGCGCGATGGCTCTGCCGGTGCTCCGCAAGGACTTCATCGTCGACCGATGCCAGATCGCTGAGTCGTCAGGAGTGGATGGGCCCGACTGCCTGCTGCTCATTGCTGCGGCGCTGGAGGCCGGGCAGCTTCGGGAGCTACGAGAGCTTGCCGCGCGGTGCGGCCAGGCCGCTCTGGTCGAGGTGCACGACGAGGTCGAGCTCGGCCGTGCCTTGGGGAGCGGAGCCGAGATCATCGGCATCAACAATCGGGACCTCAACACGTTCGAGGTCGCGCTCGAAACGACACTGCGACTGCGAGCGCGGGTGCCGGCCGGCATCCCGGTAGTGTCGGAGAGCGGCATTCGGACCCGCGACGATGTGCTGAGACTCGCTGACGTGGGCGTCGACGCGATGCTGATCGGCGAGGCGCTGATGGCGGCGGACGACCCGGGGGCGAAGATCCACGAGCTGTTGGGGATACCATGACGCGCATCAAGATCTGCGGCATCACGAATCTGGAGGACGCGCGCTGGGCCGCGCAGTGCGGAGCCGATGCCATCGGGTTCGTGTTCGCAGATAGCCCGCGCAGGATCACACCCGAGCATGCCGGCCAGATCGTGCGGGAGATCGAGCCGTTCATCGCGGCCGTCGGTGTGTTCGTGGACTGGCCGGTCGAACAGGTGAGAGAGACGATGCGCGTGAGCGGCTGTACGGTCGCCCAGCTCCACGGGAACGAGGATGGCGAGTACATCGAATCACTCGCTCCGTGCGCGGCGATCAAGGCGATGCGCGTGACAGACGGCATCGACCGAGCGGCGCTGGCCCGCCGCAGGATGGCGAGAGCGATCTTGCTCGATACCTACGTCGATGGCAAGGCGGGGGGGACAGGACAGCGCTTCGACCTGTCTATTGCAGCCGAGCTCGTTCAGGACGGTTGGCGTGTGATCGTGGCCGGTGGGCTCACCGCGCAGAACGTCGGTGAAGTCGTCTCGACGGTGAGGCCGTACGGCGTCGATGTGAGCAGCGGGGTTGAACGAGAGCCGGGCCGGAAAGAACCGGACAAGGTCGCTGAGTTCATCGCGGCGGTTCGGGCCGCCGATGGCCCCGCTAGCGCAGGTTCCCAAACCTGCGGCCGTTACCCCCACGGAGGCAGCTAGCATGGCGGTCCGATCGGATCAGCTTCCACAGGACGAGACCCACTTCGGCCGCTTCGGCGGCATCTTCGTGCCGGAGACGTTGATGGCCCCGCTTCAGGAGGTCGCCGCGGCCTACCGGGAGGCGCGGCACGATCCGGCCTTCCAGTCCGAGCTGCAGACCATGCTCCACGACTACGTGGGCCGGCCCACCCCGGTCTACTGCTGCCGGAGGTTGAGCCGGCACTCCGGTGGCGCGCGCATCTACCTGAAGCGCGAAGACCTCTGCCACACCGGCTCGCACAAGCTCAACAACGCGCTCGGCCAGGCCCTGCTCGCCCGGCGCATGGGGCGCACCAGGCTCATCGCCGAGACCGGTGCCGGCCAGCATGGCGTCGCGACCGCGACCGTTGCCGCACTGTTCGGGATGGAATGCGACATCTATATGGGCGAGGAGGACGTCCGGCGCCAGGCGCTCAACGTCTACCGCATGAGGCTGCTCGGCGCGAATGTCGTCGAGGTGGGCTCCGGTAGCCGCACCCTCAAGGACGCCATCAACGAGGCCTTCCGGGTGTGGATGGCGTCCGCCGACACCACCTACTACCTGTTCGGCACTGCCGCCGGCCCGCACCCGTATCCGACGATGGTGCGCGACTTCCAGTCCATCGTCGGGCTGGAGGCGCGCCAGCAGATGCTCGACCACGAGGGTCGCCTGCCCGACTACCTGGTCGCCTGCGTCGGCGGCGGCAGCAACGCCATCGGGCTGTTCCACGCCTTCCTGGGGGATGATGTGCGCATTGTCGGCGTGGAGGCGGCCGGGCGCGGCCTTCGCACCGGCGAGCACGCTGCGTCGCTCACAGCGGGCTCTGAGGGCGTTCTGCACGGCGCCAGGAGCAAGATCCTCCAGACGCCGGAAGGCCAGATCCGGGCCACCCACTCGGTGGCGGCCGGCCTCGACTACCCGGGAGTCGGGCCGGAGCACGCGCACCTCCAGGCCAGGGGGCGTGCCGAGTATATCGCTGTGACCGATAGCGATGCCTTGGACGCGTTCGAGCTGCTCACCCGGCTCGAGGGGATCATGCCGGCACTGGAAAGCTCACACGCCGTCGCCTATGCGATGAAACTCGCACGCGGGCTCCCTCCTGAGGCCGTCGTGCTGGTCAACTTGTCCGGCCGGGGCGACAAGGATGTCGCGGAAGTGCAGCGCATCCTCGAGGAGCGCACTCAATGAGCCACATAGCCGAACGGTTCGACCACCTTCGCAAGGCCGGCGGGGGCGCCCTCATCGTCTTCACAGTCGCCGGCGACCCGACGCCGGAGGTGGGCGCGCAGGTTCTCCTGGCGATTGCGGACGGCGGAGCCGACATCATCGAGCTGGGGATTCCGTTCTCCGATCCGCTGGCCGATGGGCCGGCGATCCAGGCGGCGTCACAGCGCGCGCTCGCTAACCGCATCACCCCCGGCCATGTGCTGGAGATGGCCGCGGCGCTGCGCCGCGAACGCGACGTCCCCATCGTGCTGATGACGTGCTACAATCCCATCTGCCAGTTCGGCCTCGACCGGTTCGGGAAGGAGGCCGCAGAGGCAGGCGTTGACGGAGTCATCGTCACAGACCTGCCGCCCGAGGAGTCGGACGACTGGGTCAGGACGGCGCGGGATCATGGAATAGACACCGTGTTTCTGCTCGCGCCGAACAGCCCGATGCCGCGCGTCAAAAAAGTTGTTGACCTTGCGACTGGCTTTGTGTACTGTGTTTCCCGGATGGGAGTAAC
>Ga0315288_10001422_pt1 | contig 31054 bp, 18 predicted proteins | sample YL17G11_20_MG_FD_203454 | JGI IMG/M metagenome (GOLD analysis project Ga0315288, IMG submission 203454) | Sediment microbial communities from Yellowstone Lake, YNP, Wyoming, USA - YL17G11_20 | ecosystem: Environmental > Aquatic > Freshwater > Lake > Sediment | place: USA: Wyoming | collected...
CAGGCTGTCAGGGGGCGTCGTGTTCTTCGGCTGCGCGGAGAAGATGGGGAGTTGGCCTTGGCCGGAGGACGTGCGGGACAAGAGGCTCTCAGAGAAGGCGGAGCTGAGCGAGGTGCCGATGTCCCGGGCACCGAAGCTCGCGGACGACGTTTCCGACGTGTCCCTTTTCGACCAATTGCCCCGCGATATTTCGTTCCGCAGAAACGAGTACGAAAGGATGCTCCAGGAGGCCCGAAGTGCGGTCAAAAAGTATTTGCCTGAACGAAATCGGGCATTAAAATCATAGTTGGGCATTCGAGATCGGCTTTTCAAGCAGTCTTAGCCGGAAAGTTTCCATCTGGCTAGCCATATCCATCGTGCCTATCTTCCCCGCTATATAGTCTCCAAGGACTCCAAGCATCTCCTCAGGGATTCCCTGAGTGATTTCTATCTTTGGGAAAAGGAAGCCGAGGGTGCCGTCAGGAAGCCTTTCCTGCTGTTCCCTAAGGATGTCCTCGTCCTGAGGCGAATCGTACCAATCGCGCATACTGCCTCCATAGGAAGGATAGTGCCCTAGGAATGCCGCGGAGGCGACTTTCGATAGCCCTGCGCGTCGGTATACAGATGCGGTCCAATGACGCAGATCGACAGGCCTGAGCTTAGGGAGGCAATGTTTCTTCCGGAATCGCCCCCACTGTCGTGAGAATCCATCGACGGTCATTTCTCGATCGAGCGATACGACCCCTGTCGTTGAGCGGAACGGCAGTAGCGGCCGCTCCGGCAGGGTCGAATTCAGACATTTTCGGAACTCCATGAGGCTATTGGAGTAGTTCTCGCACAAGTGCGCTATGATCGGTGCGTTTGTCTTGAATCCTTCATCATATCCGTTGGCAATGATGGCCACGGGCATTCCTCCCGCATCAAGCCTCACGTTCCTCTGCTTCAATTTGCAGACATGTGAAGGTCGCCAACCATGAAGCATCACTGACATGACAAGAAGCTTCAGGTACAGATCCTCCTCCTTTTCTACCGCTCGTGCCCACTGCTCAATCAATGCGTCCGGGGGGCTGCATCTCCTTCCGACTTTCGGCAATTTGCCCAAATCTCTCCTAGAGTCAATCGGATAGGGGAGGTTCAGCCCGTAGGACCATACGGATTTGAGCATAGCATTGGAAAATCTCCTTGTCCGAGGCTTTTCATTCTCCAGGAATTTCAACAGGAGTTCCTTCCCCTTGTTGCTGGATATCTGTCGCCTTGTGAGTTTCGACATGCCAATGTATGTCGCGAGTTGTCTGAATTTCCAAAGGTACTCCCTTTGAACTGTTTGCTTCAACCGATTCTTGGTGCGATCTATGAAGCGCTCCTCAACAGCTTCGATGTTCAACGGCGGATCATCTTCGTCATCGAACAACGAGTCCTGATTCTCTCCCGTCCCGAGCTGGGTGTTTTGTTCGGGTTCATTTCTTATCCCCTGTGAAAGCGAGTTGTCCCCATCCTCGCTCCCAGTAAGGGTATTGCCCTCTGCGGGTATTAAATCGACCGTTTTGCAAACCCGTGCCTGGGCGGCCTCCTCGGATTCTACTGGCTTCATCTTGCTTTTTCTACCTCGTTTTGCACCCTGTGCATTGGAAAGCGCGATCCGCCTGGTCCTCGCCACGCCGCATCCATCATTCATTGCGCTCTCTCCTAAGGCAATGAGAATATCGTATTGCAGGTATTTAATAAAAATTTCTGGATAATTAAAATATATTTCCCTAGCTATACTTTCTAAGATATACTTCTCTAGGGATATTTCTCTGGATGTCAGATTCGTCGATTCCTTTTTTCTGAAAATAGATTCCTGTCCGGCGATATGACTGGAAAGGAAATTGACAGTTGATCATGTAGACGACGACATATAGCGGCATCCATTTTCTCACGCAAGGCGGAATAAGATGGGCTCTCTACTCTTGGAAATCTCGATGCATGACCCGCTACATTGCGATTAAGAGACATTTCGCCTTGAAAGGTCCAGACTCCCATCTCAGAGATCCATCCCTCCTCCATTCATGGTGGGTGAAATCGAACTCCCAAATACGATGCGCCGACCTACGACTATATGGTCAGTTAGGTGCCCACATCGGAGGGGTTTGGAAAAACAACCCCTCAACCGCTTTCGGCGTCAATCGTCGTACCAGTCCATGATACCGATCTTCTTGTTCGGCATCTTTGCCTTGAGAACCAAGTAGAGACCGCAGTCCAGCAGCTCGACAGAGTTTGCCTGTCCGCTCAGCTTCCCCCTCATACGCTTCTTCCAGCGGGTCGGAATGACAAAGCCGTCGCCCTCCCTATCGGTCATCTTCCTTATCGTCTGGAAGTAGATTTCCGGTTTCTTGATGCTCGGCTCATCTCCTTTCCGAGGAGCTTTCTTCATCTCCCGCGGGTTCCTGACTCTCGGAAGTAAAACCACGAAACTACCGCAGTCTCGTATCTCCATTAATCTAACGTTTTTCCTCGCCGCTTGGTTGACGCGAGATTTCCATCTCCTCGGAATTATAAAACCCTCCTCGCCGCCCCCGAGGTTCATGATCGCTCGGTCGTAGATTTCAGGGTTGTGCGGAGTAGGTTCTCCCGGAGCCAGATACATCCTCCTCATCTACTTTCCCCTCCTTCATGTCAGGTTTCCCATATACGTGGTCTTCCTTTCGGCCCGTTTTCTCTATTTCCTCGACACCGTCTCCCCCTTCGACTTTGGCCCCGATAGGCTGCGGATCTCCTGCCGTTTTCATGCCCACCGCGTAAGCTGCCGAATAGTCCCTCAAGGCTATGGACCGATTGTTCTTCAGAGGAGCGTCTTAAGGAGCCTCGGCGTCTCTTCCACGGCAGGAGACGGCTTCCGATTTGCCCTGAGTCGACATAGCTCGTATCGCAGTAAGTAATACAACCGGCTCGTATTCATTTTTTCAGGAGATAATCGGAAACGGGGGAAAATGGCCATAAGGGGGGGGGGATCTTTTAGTCATGCCCCCTAACGATCTTATTTTTCGGGAATGCCATAAAATCTATTTGACGCATCTTCGGAGGAAACGCCCCCCTCTTCTTGCTTCCTTGATTGCTCCTATCCTACCTATGTCGTCATCTATTTACTCATGAAATGAATTAGAATACTCCCCCATTGGGTATGGGGACCCTTACAAGCATGGGAGCACAGACCTGGGTGAGGACGGGCCATTTTTCTTTCGAGGCACTTTTCTGGATGGTTTAATTATTGATGTCGCCACAGCGAACTTGTCATTCCAAGAGTCGCAGTTCTATCAGATTTTAATATGGGAGACACAACCCAACTGGCCTGTCGATCCGTGAACATAACGGCAGCATATACAATATAGAGAATCGAACCGAGGACTAGACCGATCATTAATGTCTGGCCGAAACTGATTTGATAAAGCAGGATTAAATTCAAGTCCGTCGCTGAAAGCAATACTGCACTGCTCAGAATGGCACAATAAAGTACCAGTAAAGAGATGAAATAAATATATCCGCGTTTGAGGGTCGATGCAATTGTCCGATTAAGCCCATCAAGAATTGTTGAGTCAGGATTGAAAGAGCCAGTTTGCTGCAAATGAGTATCTTTTGAAATTTTCTTGAGTCGTTCGTCCAGTTTTATGATTGAGAGAGGAAGTTGGGTAATATCAATTTCGTTTTCAACATTGAATAATCTAAAAGGTCCGAAGAACTGAACATACTTATTCTCAGTCCTAATCATCCACTGGCCCAAACCCTCCATTAATCTTGCTTCTCTAGCTGCGCTTTCAATAAAACGGTCTCGCCAGGACATATATGTGATTGGCAGTAAACCTATAAAAAGAGCCATCGTTGTCGCACATAATTGAATCAATATCTCGCTGTCAGCCATTTCCAGTTGGGGTATTACGTAATCCCTAAATGATGTTATTGGAATTTCCTAAATTGTCTGAATTCGATTTGGCTCATTGAAATGAGTACGGTTAAATTTGACAAATATGATTGACAAGAAATGTTTTCTCGTCGTCTCTTTCCTTTATTCCATAAATTCTTTTAATAACTCTTTGATCTCATCTTTTTTCGCTACCCTTTTTAAAATCGCTCTCATTATCAATGCCTGTTTACCTGTAAGTCTAAATTTCTTCTGAAGATTCTTTGCAGCCCATTCATCAATTGCAGCATCCATCACTTTCTTTGCTGATGACCATGAAATTGAAAGTAATCCTAAAAGAACAATCCCAATGGTTCCGATGATAGCCGGATCACCGGCAATCAACTCTTCCTGTGAGATTATTTTCTTCAATTCTTTGAATTCCTTTTTGAGCACGGCATCAGAATGTAATTCGTGTGACAGTACTGAAGCGGATTTAATTAGTAATGCAAGACTCTCTGGATCAGTAGTTTTTACATATTTTGTAACATCCTTGACAAAATGATAAAAACTTGGAAAATCAACACTAAAATCTAGGTCAGGAAAAAGTTGGGCGGATATTCCGTATGCCTGCAATTGTCTGAGAGTAATGGTGCCTTGGATTGGTTGTGATGACTCAGACATATGAACTCGCCTGGAAGTAATCTCTATCACTTATAAATTTATAGGTTCCTTCGTTTCCGAATATCCTATCATCTTCCCGATTTAGTATACGATTATCGGTGAGTTCATCAAGGTATGAATCGAAGTATTCGCTTCGAATTTTGCCGTACGTTGTTGAATAACTGTTCGAAAGATCAGAACTTGATAACCAGAGCAATTTCCCCGCGGCTTTAATTGGGCGATAATAGGATGCAGTAAGACGTGCATAAGGCACAATTTGGCGGACGTTAATCTCATCGATGATATAATCGAAGTATTCGGCGAGCAGATACCCTAGAAGGTATGCTTCAAAGTCAGATGAATTCTTGGTTTTCTTGAATAATTGGACGAATTTTGAAGTAGGAACTATCGAGTCGTGTTCCCTTCCAATATACCCTGAAAGAGTGAGTAAATTCAAATATTTCTCATAATCACGGAATTGATCATATTCCGCCGATTTATTTCTCTTTATCTGGACGAGCAGCCGTCTAATTGGAGTAAACATCTGTTTTGCGAGAATAAGATTGCCGAAATTCTTATTTTCAGCTTTTAGAACATCTTTTTCTAGCGAGCGCTGGATTGTTTGAATCTTAACCCGAATATTCTTGCTTAAATCGCTGTATCTTGGTCCAAGAATCTTATGTTGCTCCTTGTTAAATTCAATCGTAGCTGCATCCAATATCTTAGTTCTGAATGCAAAATTCTCATTTGCTTTATTGTCTCGGATAGTTTCCGTAAGCTCAGCGTCGACGCTAAAGATTTCACCGATAGAACTTTTCTTAGGAGCTATGCTTCTAACGTCAAAACTCGGACCGTATTCCCAAAGTACCCAATCTCGCGCGATATCAATTGGCACTTTCTGCGATGCGAAAACTTGAACAGACATTAATGTCCCCCCTCGGTTGCATTGACGTATTCATCCAGTAGCTGTTGGGAAACAATCTCCTCTATTTTTGTCCCTAAGGGCAATAACAGATAGTACTTATAAGATTTGGCTGCCCAGGCCTGTTTGAATTTATCCAGATGAAATGGAAAGTCAGCTTGAAGTCTTGGGTCGTGCGCATAAATGTGACTTGAGTCAATCCCAGTTACCAAAGCAGAATGGAAATAGGTTCCTCGTCTGTTATGAAGATACAGATCCAAATCGTAAAGTACAATCGGAGGATGATTGTTCTGCAACATGATTGACAATTGCGACGCGTCCTTTAGCTTATATTTCGGTTCTCTAATACGCAGAGGAATCCCTTTATTCTTCCGCATTTTTTCATACCTTCCATTGATTTTCTTAAAGCTGCTCTCAGTCCCAAGTGCGGATTTATCAGAAAGCGAAGTCAAAATCTCATTCCAGATTGGATCCTTATGATCCTGAGATATCTGTCCGCCCCATTGTAGGTGCTTTCTATTTATTCGATTGAAATGAATTGCCATTGCGAGACAAGCTGAAAAGCAATTATTATTGCAATCTAAATACAGGGGGGCGTCAATCTTTATGACCTTTTTACTGACGGCTACGACCATTTATCTTCCTTTCCTCCATTCTCGGATAGCATATCCAAGATAATAATTCCTCTCTTTGAGCTGTTGATCTCTAATTAAGACCATTTTCTACTAGTTCGGTCCTAGCTTTGAAATCATTCTCTATGAATCCTTTATTTCGATTCTAATCTCAGTTGGATCCGTAAAGATTTGTTTTAACCGTTCGATTACCTTTCCCCCCTTCGGCAAACATTTGAGGCGTTCTTCTCGAACTTTCTTTACACCTTCGAGATTTCGGAGGAGTTGAAGCATTTCATCGAAATCCTGCTCAGCAGCCATTTCTGAGTGTGAAATGATCTTGTGGTTATTGAGAAACAATGAATGAGCATATTCATAATCTCCTTTCTTGGTGCCCACAGAGTCTCGGCTTATGCTTTCATCATAGACAATTCGCTGAGATTGTGCAAATGACTCAGAAAATCGGTGGCTATCACTAGCACCAAGTTTTTCAGCCAATTCTGCCCCCTTCTTTGCAGATATGTCATATAGCTCTTTCCACGCCTCCTTCTGAGCCTCATCATATGCACTCGCGGCCTCATCGTATTCCTTGAGCAAATCGTATGCCTTTTCATCAAGGAACAGACCGAGATGGCTCCTTGTTATTGAACCGAAAATTGTCGCTCTTCTTTGACCATCTCCTACGGTAATTGTATACGGGGTCCATGTATCCGATTTCCGGAAGCTCGAGATTGCCTCCTGACGACCCATGGTTTCTTCCCAAAGGGGTACGTATATTTCCTGCAATCTCGACAATGCAATTTCATGTCGCCAATTTCGACGTTGCGACTGTAAATTAATGTAATCATAGATTGCTCGCGAAATCAGAGCTCCTGTGAAAAGACCTGTCAGAACTGCGAATAATGAAGTTGCTTGATTTAATTGATTGAGTGATTCTCCTGAGATATCGTGAAAAATGAGTCTTATCAGGAAACCACTGACAATCCAGGCAGATGCGGCCAATAAAAGCCCTCGCCAGATCAATGGACCGGGATCTTTTTCATCCCTTGATTTCATTCTCGGACCGTTTGATATCGAAGCTTCTTTAATCATTTTCTGACCAGATCTGAACCTTCCAAATTTGAATCATGATAACTCTGTTGGAAGAATAAGTTCCTTTCGCAACCGAAAATAACCGTGAAAAGGGTGTATTGAATTCCTTCGGGTACATTTTCGTGCTCCCATCTCTCTGACGGAATTACTCCCAAGTGAAGTCGGTCAGTGCTCCCATTTTTCATAGGATTCGGAGGAACCCTTAATCTCCCAATCCTTGACCAAAGAGGATACAGATTTCTATTATCTTCTGCGTCTTAGTCGTCTTGAACCCGAACTCGAACTAACCCGAACTTTTCCGTAGGGAAGACCCGTTCGTCCCGATACACCTACTGTGACGCTCCAATTCTTTTTCTTTCGTCTGGCCATTTTCCACACCTCAAAGATATCGCAATTCAACCATATGTCCAGACTTGAACCTGACCGAATCCCCATTTTTGACAAACTTGATCTGCAATCGGTTTGCTGTCTTTTGGAACAAGAAGCATGATCTTTGCTCCAGTTCTCGCATAGTCTGAAAGTTGACCTCTCGTATGATCGTTATCAATGTCGTTGGAGGTCTTGACTTCCCCGATTACCCTCTCCCTATTCCTGGTCATCGCAGTCAAATCGGGAATTGAGGTTCCGACTTGGGCGGGCCTTTCATTTGTCCCTGGTAAATCCACAAGAACATTTGTGTACCCATATGGTTCCGCCTGCAATGGAGTTATCCAACTTCTGAGCATCTTGTCATGCATTTCCTGATCTGCTTTCGAAAATTCCATTTTTCCTTCCTCCTATTTTTCTGTCCCAATCGATAGTAATTGTAAGTGCGGCTTCTTTTATCATCGTCGAAGTCGGAATCCTCTCGGCCTCAGGATGAACCAGTAGCAGCCTCCTCCTACGCATCCCACGACTGCAATGACTCCAATGACTAACACGGTCGGGAATGGATCGACCCCTGTTATTCCAGTCCCGTGATTGCCACTTTCGAGTACGGCAGCAATCTGGACCGGCGCAATTAACGTGATTTTCTGATATAGGATAGAAGCGGATACTCCTATGGAAATCGCATATCCGAATCTCGTCGTAATTTGAACAAATTTAGTATCATTGTGGGTCTGAATATGCAGGTCCTTCGACCCCCAGGAAGTCCATTTCAAATCAGACAGTGAGGTCAGAATGTCATTCTGCCCCGAGTCACTTGTGATTGATAATATCGAAACGCTGCCTACCAAGTCCACGTTGACGCCGGCAATGGTACCAGGAACACCGGTTAAGTATTGGAGGACCGGAATACTGTAAGTTCCAATCGGCGTCTCTGACAGAGGCACGTTAATCGTTTGATCAGATATGAGACCGAGCGTGATGGAGCTGAGTGGAATCTTAATGGAGAATGACCCAGGAGCTGAATGAACGCTATAGGTGATAGTCCCGACATCACCTTTCGAGCAGTCCATCGTCAGTGGCCATTCAATTGCTACTGAGAAGCCGCCCGTAAACCCAATTGAACTTAATTGAGGGTCGAAGGTCACTGTCTGCGTAACAGCTGATGCTTCTTGAACAATTACCGGCGAAATCGCTAGTCCAAAGAAGATTACGACGGACATCCATATAATGATAACAATATTTTTCCTAGCCATTTCCTCGATTCTTGACTCTCCTCTTAGGAGATAATACTTATCCAGGACATGTGTAGCATGCTCTCGCTATCTTTATAATCGGTAAGGATTGCTCTTTATCGATGGATGGTTTTGGATATTTTCATTTCATCATTTGGAGTAATGGCTAGTGGGTCCACGTAAGAAACCTTGTGATATGGTTGACTTAAAAGGCAGAACATCACCATCACCATTTTGGGACAGATTGCAGAACCAGCTCATTGAAGTCTTGAGCGATCTTATAAATGACCCTCAACTTTTGGATGAATGCTATTGCGTCAATAGATTGCGTTATCCAGATAGTCAATATGACGACTGATTCGTTTTTCAGAGAGTCTTAAAGATTGATCCAAAACTACTCGGAAGGGGTAATCTCGGGAAGTTCACCGTTCCCCAGAGCGGCAAGATTACCGTCAGGGGATATTTCTATTTTGATGACACTCTCCCCACCATAGAACGACCTGGGCGAAGCATGCTCAAGGTTTATGTCCTGGATGGCAGCACGAGATCCATCATAACAAGTGTCGCGTTGCTTGACTCCACAAACAACACGAAGACTTGGTATTATAGGTCTTACACCATTGCAGGCTTGAACCCAAATGTAGATGTCTATATTGCGTTCGGGAGGCCTGATCAATGGTCAACCGATTATGCATTGCAGGCTCAATGGGCTGGGGTGACGATCGTACCTCTTCAATATCCCGTGTCGTAAGCAGGGGTCGCCTACTAGCAATTCAAACCCTTTATCCCCTTTTCTATTTCTCAATTAATTTATCCTATGTCGTCATCCTCTGCGTACAGCTCGGGTTATTCCTTTGCCATGAGGAGTCTGATGATTGTCACTAGCGCATCGCGATGGACGCTCCAATCAGAATAAAGAAACGCAAGGGATAATAAATTGAACACTTCGGAAAAAGCCTTATCCGACTTAGGAAATCACCGTTTGAGGGGGGAAGTCTCGCCATTTCCTCCAGAATTCGAACCACCCACAAGTTTTTCGAAAGGAGACTGCCCCTCTCACCCCCTATCCGATTGCATTCAGACGGAATCAGGGTCTTCAGGTGGCATTCGGAGAGAGCATCCTCTTCTCGATATAGGATTCAAGATCCTTGAGCCCGGAATTCCTGCAGGAATTCAGTGCCTTCTCAATGTACTCTTTGGATCTGGTTTCCATGCCGTTCATCTGATATAGGTCGGAAATCCTGATACACCAGTTGGGATAATAGAAGAAGTTGCTCGATTCTGAAGCCAAATCCAAGCATGCTCTGAATTTCCCTTCCGCCTCCTCGTTTCTCCCTTCGTTGAGGTCTATTGAGCCTTTCACCATGTCTATCAACGAGAGCAGCAGCTTGTCCCCCATTCTATCCGCAATCTCTTCCGCGATCACTATCTTCCTTTTCGCGTCATCTATGCGGTGCAGCATTATCAGGGAACTTGCACAATTTGAGAGGGAATACGCCTTTGTGACAACATCGCCTGCCTTTTCTGCCGTTTCGACCGCTTTCTCATGGTAAGCGATGGCCTTATCATATTCTCCAGTGGAATCGAAATCCACGCCGATTCCGGACAGGGTCTTCGCATAATCCGCCATCGCCCCCGTTCTCTTGAATACGGCAGCCGCTTTCAACCCGGTCTCAATCGCCTTGTCGATCTTCTCCTCTGCGGAATACAGCTTGGAAAGGCCGTAGAGTGCCCTCCCTGCGAGCAGCTCGTTCGAGACCTTGCGTGAAGCCTCGTATGCCTCCTCGTACTCCTTTTTCGCCTCTCCGAGCAATCCTTCTCGGTGATACAGGTTGCCCAAATCGAATGAATTCATTGCGACCTGCTCAATCAGTTCCTGGTCGGTTGCCATTTCTTTGGCCTTTTTCAGCAGGCTCATGGCCTCCGACATTTCCCCCCTCTTCATCTTGATTATCCCTTTCAGGCGTATTAGCAACGCGAGGGTCTTTGGATCATCGCATTCCTTCCATTCCCAAACCTTGGCGATTGTTGTGAGAGCCCCTTTCCAATCTCCTGACAATTCCTCCACTTCCACCTTCATTAGAAGGAATCTCCCCTGATCAGCGACTCCAATGCCTTTGGCAGAGGCGGTCTCTATCAGATTCTTGATGGTCTGACAGCCGACATTGGGCAGGATGCGCGAATAGTTTGCCAGGGCTATCTCTATCGCTTTTTCGTACTTTCCAGCTGTCGAAAGATGATGTATCGCCTCGTTGATCGATTCAGGATCGGACCCCCGGACGTACGATTCGGCAAGAACGTCGTGAATCTTGGTAGATATCTGAGCGGTCGTATCGCTCATGAACAGATCTCTCAGAAGTTCATGGGTGTCGAAGACCCCGTGAGAGACTTCGTGTAAAAGATTCCTCTTTGCCAGCGATTGGATGGAGGTTTGTGCATTCCTTTCGGTTTCCACAGGAGATATGTGGGGATCACTGTGTATCTCGCTCAAAGCCTTGATGATTGACGCACTTCCGACAGCTCCTCTCGACAGGGAGATCACTCTCAGCACATCAGTCTCCATTGGAGATAAGGAAGAGAGCATCTCCTTCCTCACGAAGTCGATGAATCCCAGCGGTTGAGCCGTCGACGATGAAGCCTCGAACAACTCAAGGCACAACGGATGCCCTCTGGACTGGTTGATCGCGTATTCCCAGTACTGCTCCGGAACCTCTCTTGCTTTGAGTATCGATCGGCAGCTCTCCTCATCCAATTCCTTCAATTCGAGGATTGCGATTCTTTCACCGATCTTTGTTTCCCGCACATCGTAGAATCGAGGGACGTATCTTCCGATGAGGATCAGCTTGAGCTTGGAATCGGTGTCTCTCAGCAGCCTTAGGATGACCGAGAACGCGGTCATCGTCTCGTCATCCATCTTATGGATATCGTCCAGGACCAGAATCCCTGTCGCTTCGCCTAAATCAGTCCTGAGGATCATCTCCACCTGCGCCAGTTCAGGAGCTTCCTCCACGCTGATGGATTTCAGGAGGTTCGGCTTATTCTGGACAGACAAGAATTCGCCAAGAAATCTTAGCACGCCCTTCAATCCGGTCCAATCCGTGAGATTGAACCAAGCGATGTCGTATTGATCATTCAGCCGTTTGACGAGTTCCGTGATGAGAGTGGTCTTCCCAATCCCCGGTATCCCGGTCACGACGATTGACTTTATCTCTCTCCTATGGATGAACTCCTCCAATTTGGCAATCTCTTGCTGGCGACCAAAGAAGAGGCTCATAATTGGCATTGAATCACAGATCTTGATGAGGGCTTTCCGAGATGTCCTGTCAATCCCATGCATTCTCCTCAAATCGAGCTCATCATTGTGAATCGCAAGCAATACATCGGCGTATTTCAATTCGGGGGAATACGAGGATACAACCTCCTCGAGGGAGAGCTTTCTCTTGGCTCCCTCCATATCAATTAGATTGATCTGTATCCCTTTGGCCGATTCTATCATTTTCCGGACCGTATCTCTTCCCATTTCGGTGAGGAAGTATGCCTTGCGTACCGTCTTCGCGCTATCGACATGTCGTTTTTGCACGATGATATGGCCACTGTTCTCGAGACGCTTCAGCGCCATCACAATGCTTTTCCTCTCCGCTTCGATGCAGATGGCTATGCCTTCCTGAGTGATCGCCCAGGGGACCACTATCCCCCTCTCATGATCTGCGAACCTGGAAAGATGAACCAATATCCTTTGCGATCCGGTTAACAATGGTCGTTGCTGCATAAACATGACAGAAATGCCAAACCGCCCTCTTAATTCATTCGAATATGAAACAAGTCATTAGTGTAGCATGCTCCAGGGGCATTGAAATATGCAGCTCCACATGATTATATCCGTGAGAGAAACTAAACGTCGATCCGACGCTTGGGTATCTATCCTATTGATGATTGGTATTCTTCTTCCTACGTCGATCCTTTCCACTACCTCGGCGCTTGGATATCCCTATCCCCCCCACGGTCCGATCGTCATCACCGATAATTCCGAGTTCAATGCGACGAACGGTGTCATCAGTGGTACCGGTAGCCCAGCTGATCCTTTCATCATCGACGGTTGGGATGTATGGGGCGTAGATGCGGCAATAAGTATCTCGAATACAAACGCTTCTTTCCTAATCAGAAATGTCTCCCTAGGGGCAGATTCGTGCATTCGAATCTTCAACGCAACGAACGGGGTGATCACGCAGATCGAGACCCATCCGTCTTCCCAGAGCATCCTGCTCGACCATGCGTCCAACATAACCATAACTAGAGCAACTCTGGCATATGGCGGCTACTCGGTCTACGTGACCGACTCATGGAATTGCTCGATCAATAATAATTCGCTGGTTAAATCGTGGACCATGTTGGTGATATCAAATTCCCAGAACATCTCAATCATGGACAATTATTTTGGAAGCAACAGTCGAAATATGATTGTCAGGTCTTCAACCGTCATTGCTCAAAACAACAATTTCGGTCCCAGTAGCCTCGTCGATGTACTAGTGGAGAACGATAACGGCAGTCTTTTCAGGAACAATTCAATCGTATCATATTACGGTGATGGGTTCTGGATATATGACAGCATCAATACGACCGTTGAAGGAAACCATTTCTCCGACGTTGACCTAAACTATGACATCCCTTATGGAACAGGTATTTTCCTTATCAACTCCAGCAACATCGATGGATTAAACAATGATATTATTCAACGTACCTATGCAATTAAGCAGATTGACTCACAATATTGTCGATTCTCCGGCAATTCCATAGGAAGATCGACCACCGGGATTCTATCGATTAACTCCTCTGACACGACTGTCCTGGACAACGTCATGACTACTGACAGCACAGCTATGGTGTTGCAAAGGACGAAAGATTCTATCATATCGACAAACCAGATCCAAAGTAAAGATTTCGGCATTCAGTTGGACCAGTCGCAAAGAATTCGTTTCGAAAACAATGTGGTCAATACGAGCGGGTCGATGGGAAGGGGGATTTCCCTTTCATATTCAGACAATGTCAGCATCATTAACGGCTCTTTGATTGCAGCAAGCGTATCCGTTAAAATCGATCACGGCGATAATGTTACTTTGAGAGGAGCGTATCTGAGAGCACTTTATTGTGTTCAGATATCTTATTCTCTCGACAGCCTCATAGACTCGTGCACAATTGCCCCTATTGAGAGGTTCGTTAACCCATTGAGTATCGGGATTGATATAGAGGATTCTAGAAGGATTTCCATTTCAAATAATGAAATAATCGGCTGGGGCGTATATGCGAAAAGAACTGCCGAAATCCAGATTAACGGAAATAATATTCCTTCCCCATTGTATGGGCTGTACCTTGAATCCTCCCACGATTACTCAATCTCGGGCAATACTTTTTCAGGGCAGGAAAGCGGGATAAACCTGGAATCCGATGATTACAATATCACCATTTCATCCAATTACTTCACGAACTCATCGATAAGGGCTCGTTCTTCTATCAACACTCAAATCATAAACAATACTTTCTCGGGCCCAGGTATGGAGATGTATTCTCTATGCACCGGTTCAAATATCGTTGGAAACAGATTCTTCGATTGGTCAGGATTAACTCTTCACGAGGCTCGGGGAATAACAATCGAGGGTAACAATTTCTCATACAGAGGGATTGCGATTTGGGGTTCCTCACGAGAGGATTATACTTCAAATGCAATCAAATCGGATAACCTTCTCGGGGGAAAGCCGATATATTATTACAAAGGTGAGACCGAGGTTTCAATTTCAAATGCCTCAATCGGCCAGATAATCATTGTTGACACAGCCTCAGTCAACATATCCAAAGTCGACATCGAATCGACTTGTGATGCGATCCTGATAGCCTACGCGAAGAATGTGACAATTCAAAGAAGCAACATCATCAGCAACGAAATCGGTATCCGGCTCATGTATGTCAATCAAACACTCATCCACCACAACAATTTCATAAACAATGTTCAGCACATCTGGGCCACAGAGTCAAATGTCACGTACTACCTCGCATATCCATTCGGCGGAAATTACTGGTCAAATTACAATGGGTCGGATCTAAGGTCCGGTGTTGATCAAAATGTGACAGGCTCGGACGGATTCCTCGACGCCCCCTATGTAGGCCCGAACGGGACAGACGCATACCCCCTCGCGTTCCGATACACAAACATGGCTCCAATCGCGATCGTCCACATCTCCCCTTCAATAGGTAATCTGAGCACAATCTTCATATTTGATGCATCCAGCTCGATGGATCTTGAAGATTCGATTTCCTTCCTGCAGGTAAGGTGGGATTTCAACGGCGATGGGATATGGGACACCAATTGGTCCGCGAACAAGACTGCTTTCCACAAATACCTCACCACTGCCAATTATCTCGTTCGATTTCAGATAATCGATACATATGGGGCAGTCACGAATTACTCATCATCCGTTGTCGTGGGCAAAGGAGGAAATACGAATCCTCCGCCTTCGCAGCCGCCGTTCGAACAACCTCTCATTCCGATCGTCATTATCCTGATATCGATGATGCTCGCGCTGTTCGGCCTTGGCTATTCTTTGAGCCACTCGCTGATTAAGATCCGGCAAGCCAATCAAGACAAAGCTGATGACAATGAAGGTTCCAATGAACATGCGAATATCGGAGGAAAATATTCTGGAGGGAATGGTTCTCATCCGATAAAGGGGAGCAGAGGAGGTGGGGTCAAACCGGATTGAACCGAATTGGCAGAATGTTCGGGAGCGTGACATAGGCACTTGCCGGGTGTTACGATTTTCGGCAGTTCGACTTTCAACATGTAGCATGCTCTCCGTTATTTTATAACAATTTCATGCTTTACCGAGGGACATGGCTGGAGGGTCGTGGGGGGGGGGAGATTTTCGAGGTCTGTTCAATCCCCGCTCGATCTCTCCAGTTGCTGATCAGTGTGGGTGTGAACTAATGCGGATTGGGGTGATAGGTTGAAATCTGAAACAGATAACGGAAGCTCTAGTCAGCCTCTTTCGACGAATGTGAGAAGAACATCTCCTCGTAGGATTGTCCGCATATTTTCCCTCTTCGCAGTTTTCATCATGGTGTCAACCTGTTTCCAACTCTTCATATTCCCAGCGCAAGCAGCCGCATCTGAGGATGACTCCGCGATGGATGCGGACGCCCAGCCCGCACCTTCTGCCGATCAGACATTGATTCCAGGAGAGATCCGACAGGCTGTAAGCTATGATGAGTTCCCCGGCGGAAGTGTGGAATCTTACTCAAGCATGCAGAAGCCCCTAATATCGAGCTCAGGCGATGCAATTGGCACAACCCACCTCTCCTCCGATGGGGATACGCTCAGATACTATACCGCATTCGGGACTTACCTCATAGACCAATCCAATCCACAGTATGTCTCACTGATAGCCCCTGACGGTACGCTGTTAGTGCGCGAATCTATCTTTACGATCATTTCATCACAGGCAGCGATTTCCATAACAGATGGAAAGATATCAGAAAGCACCAATGAAAGTCTCCAAGTCATCTACGATATAACCGACACCGGGAAAGACTCCGCCCTTCTAGGTAAGATGCAACTGCAGATCGACTTCGGATACTGCAGCAGACCGAAGTTCACGGCAACGGTGCTGGAGATCAATGAGTCCTTGACTGATTGGCAGGTCGTCTGGCAAATCACCCCGCCCGCGGGCTCGAGTTTCACTCTTTCGACAATGGGCGGTGGTTCGTTCGCTCTTGACAACATCCTCGACTCAATGATTGAGACGCCCGACCTCGCAACCGTCATCAATCTTCCTTCGAAAACATCGAAGGATGCCGCTTCATTCATTATCGATTGGAGCGACGCAAAGCAGGGTCTGCTGAGCTCTTCGAGGACTATCCTCCGCGATGGGGGGTCTGCAATTTCCTCGATGATCTATTTCGAGAAGGGGAAGAGCGTCATCGATCCGACGATGGTGTCGTCCGTCACCGGGACAAATCCCACAGAGATGTCATCCCAGAGAAAGACTTTCTGGTACGACAGCTGGTACTGGGCTTTCTATAACAGAAGTGACGGAATCTATTATCGGAATAGCGCCGACGGGCAGACATGGAGCAGCGAGATCGCCCTGCCGAGCGGGACGATGCCAAGCGCAGGCACCGGTTTCGACGTTTCACAGAGAAACGGAATCGTCGCTGTCGGCTGGCGGGACAACAGCAAATATCAATACTTCGAGAAAGGAACGATACTTGGGAACAAGATAACATGGTCTTCACGCGTGACGGTCGCCAGCAACGTTCAGAAGGACCCGGTATCGGTGGCAATCGGCACCGATATGACCTATTGGATCACCTACACCAAGACTGTAACCGGCGGGAATAAGAATGTCATAGTGGCCAGATCCTTTGACGGTAGCACTTTCACCGACACAATGAATGTGACGGCGTTCACCGGTACGGGCGGAGATTATACCTGGTGGTGCGTTCTCTTGCCGTTCTCGAACGGAAATCTAGCCCTTCTTGAATTGCAGGGCAGTAGCAATTCCGCCCGCGTGAGATATTACCTGAGCTCAGCCAACGGATGGAACGATTGGTACAACAATCCCTATACTTGCAGCATCAGCATACTATCCGGCGACAAATCGGCCGCCTTCTCAGCGATCGCTTCATTGAACGGCACCATAAATATTGCATACAACAGGAGCGATAGCTACCTTGGATACGCTCGCGTATATTATAGCAGGACATTCGAGACATTCTCCTTCCAAACATATTTCTCGATTTCCAATCCAAGATATCCGAGCATTTCGTTAGACGGGAACGGATTCTGCCATATCTACTATCTAGCCTATGAGAGTTCAAAACATGTTATAAAACACTTTTCTATGAGCCAGAGCAGCACCGTCTCAGGTTGGTACGGGCCTGACCTGTTCTACACCGCGGCTTCAGGGACCACGCTGAAAGGACTTACGAGTTGGGGTTCCCCCATCACGATCAGCACCATGGAATGGACAGAGACGACTGCTTCCACGAAGAAGGTCATGTTCGGCAGCATCCCTCTCCCCTATGGCACTCCTGGAGCTCCGAGCGCGCCATGGAGCAGATTGGGGCTATCACCTTACGGGACCTATTTCCAAATGAGCGGCGGCGCCATATCGCCCGGATCTGGATTGCTTACGCTTACCCAAGGAGGAATCTCAGTGCCTGGGAGAAACGGAATTGATCTCGGGTTCTCGTTTCTCTACCAGCAGCCGAAATACTCCAAGAATTCCGACGGTTCTCCCTGCGACCCTGCCCCTGTAATCCCATGGCAAATCAGCCTGGGTCAATTCTGGTCGATAGACCTACCCTGGAGGAATGCCGACTTCGTATGTCTGCCAGGCGGTCAGCGGTTCCTCATCCAATGGGGGAACACTGGTTCAGTGGGCATATTCGAGAATCACATTGGTACGGATTTCACACTCCGACAAAATTCTGACGGTTCCTCTGAATTATTCATGTCATCCGGAATTCGTTATGAATTTTCTAGTACACAATACCGCCTTGTGTCTATTTCGGACGAGGAGGGGTATAATCCGTTGAACAGCGCCTCCCCAGATCCGTACAACAGACTGGATATTTCATACGGCCCTCACGGCGGTGGCTACATGACCTATATGACAGACTCTTGTCTCAGCCGGTATATTTCATTTACATATGGGGGTAGTGGCTTCATCTCACAAATAACGCAGCCAGATGGCAAGACTATCAACATCACCTACACTCAATACAACGGCAAATACTATCTGACCTCGATTTCAGATCCAAAAATACGGTATACCAATTTCACTTACAACGCATCCGCTGACTATTGTCTCAACAGCATCACTTACCCGACCGGTTCGAGAGTCAACTACACATATCTCAAAGATAACACGAGCGGAACAGAAGTCAGGACATGGCTAATCGTCAAAGAGGTCACCAAGGTCGTGTCGACCGGTGCTCTCATCCGCCAGACATCCTTTGACTATAAGATAGTGAACGGGAAGATTATTTTCACAAAAAGGACGGATAGGAACGAGACCGGAACGGTTCAGGGATTTACTGAGTATATCTTCCAAGACCAGATGGGATTATCCAAGGTAACCGAGAAGGATGCCGCCGGTGCTCAAATGATGAGCACAAGAACCTGGTACGGTGACTTTGGAAAGCCTATTAGGGTCGACACTTACAAAGGGAACGCCGCCGAGTCCAATTATTCGGAATACATCACTTACGATAACTGGGGGAATGTCATTTTCAAGAAAGACGCGCTCGGAAGCGAAATCTATTGCTCCTTCGCCAACACTACGACGCAGGAGTCTTTCCAAGGAGGCATCCAGCTGTCGAAGACGGCATCAGGGAAGTTATTGTATGATACCTTCGATGATTGGGATTTCTCCGATTGGAGCAAAGATGTTGGTGCAGGCTTTGCAGAGATCTACAGCAATGCCAATACTCCTAATTCCCCTGTGATCCATGTGCAAAGGAACATAACTACCGGGAATGCCTTTGTCTACAAGACTTTCACGACACAGACCAACAATTTCTACATGCAATCGATGTTCAACACGAGCAGGACCACCAGAAGCTACATTGTAGGCATTTCAATCACTGGATACGTACGAATCTACTTCAGCGCGTACAATGGCAACTTCCAGTATTATGATGGCAGTGCCTACACCACAGTTGCCCCCTGCGAGCTCAACAAATGGTACGATGTCGGTTTCTTCGTTCGATATTCCAACAATACCTATGACATCTACATCGACGGGGTCTTGAAGAAGTGTGGGGCTCCGTTATTGTATTCTGGAAGCCTCAATCAGATCCGATTCCAAGCCGGATATGTCGGGGCAACAGATGTCCATATCTGGTTTGACAATGTGAGAGTCTATAAGAACCTCAATGTCGGTGTCAGTTTAACTTCCGGATATCTGGCTAAGCTCTACGATTCGAAGAATAACCTTATCAGTTGGAGCAATACGGGGACGCTGACGATTCCAGCCATATCGATGTATCTTCCCGGCCATATCATTCTGTCGAATGTCGGTAGATATTCGATTTCTTCACCGATCCTGGACGTTTGGGGCGGAGACAACTACAGCATGTCCGAAGGGGTTCAATCATCCCCGCTTTCGATCGATATCACTGGATTAGGATGTCATTTGGAAATCGTAAATGACGCCTGGCCGGCCGGTTCGACATATTATGAAAGCCAGAACGCCTCCGGCGTTGGGGACGGGAGCTGGGTAACCGATCCCAGCCTCGCAGTGTACGGGCAGAAGTATCATCAAAGCGCGTATCTCATGGCGTCCGGATCAACCTTCAGCGCCTCGCACTATCACGGGTATAATTTGAGCTCAGGAGGAACGCTTGTTGCAGGTACAAAGCTCATTAAACAATACATCTGGCTTACCGACGGCAAGATCCCCTATGAGATCATGCTTCAGTTCTGTACTCAAGCCAGTGGAATTGTCAAATGGCACAGGGTATATTGGGGCGGGAGCCAGGATGTTGTCAATCTCGGAATCCCCCAGTTCACTCCCATCTCGACAACGCGGATGGGGGATGTCCCCCAGATAACCGGCAAATGGCTGCAGTTGACTATCAACCTGACAGATCTGAATCTGCCTGTTGGCTTCGGCTTCTATGTTCGTGGGATTCTTTACGGTTTGTACGGCGGTACTGCTCGTTGGGACTCGAGTGGATGGGATGACACTTACTCTGTATTGGATGGCGTGCCACTTGGTCAAACAGTAAAAATTCAATTCGATAACGGGGCTACTCTATCAGCGCAATCTTATGGCGATTATACCGATCTCTATCTACGTGATGCAGACATCAAGGTATTCCCCGCCTCCGGCATTATTACAATTTGGCAAGGGAACAACCTGATTTATGCAAGTCATTGGCTGGAGGAGATGTATTTAACCGGTTGGTACACATATGAATATTCAGGTCAGACGGGCACTCCGGAATTCTATCCGAATCAGATAAAGGCAATGATCCATAATCGACCGGTTGCCACCTTCCAATACCAGAATGTCGGAAAGACCATTTCGCAAAAGAATTATTTCAAATACAACTTCGAAGGAAACCTCATAGAGAGCAAGTCCAAGCTCGGCGGTGGATGGACATATTCGCAGGCAGGGTATGACCAATACGGGAGCATGCTATGGAGCAGCGATCCGACCGGCCGCAGGACAATCAACGAGTACTCCTCGACTTACGGCTACGCATACAAGACCGCTTCGAGCTACGGCGGGTTAACCGATACATTCGATCTCGACACGAGCTGGTCGGCATACAAAGCTGGCTCTGGCGGCTATACCTACTGGTTCGACGCGAAGTACTCGACGGAGCAGGCCTATTCGGGCAGCAGCTCGACACGTCTGAACTTCTCGAATGCGCCTGGGGGCTACGACACCTGCACCGCATTGATGTACAAGGAGTACAACGTGAACCAGGTGGCGATGCTATCCGTCCGCATGTATCTTGCGACCTACAGCCACAACAATAATTCTGCGGCAGAATACATGCATTCAGGGATCTGCATGCGCCTCTACAATTCGAACGGGGTCAACTATGCGAACTACACCTATTGGCTGACGTGCTGGAGCTATTTTAGTAACAATGCGACGACAGCCGATCCGAACATCAAGGTGATCTGCGGAAAGCCGACGATGAACACATGGATCAGCCGGGTGCTCTATCCATCTGCCGATTGGAACATCAACTGGGGCAGCTGCGACAAGGTCAGGTTCGAGCTGTTCGTCCAAGCATCGTATGCGGTAGGCGATTCGTTCAAAGTCTACTACGACGATTTCACATACGACGATTTCGCAAAAAACAGCAAGTCGACTTTCACCTATGGTATCAAAACCGGGAATCTCCTCTCTTCTACCGATCCCCTAGGCCATCAGACCAGCACACAGTACGATGTGCTCGGACGAGCGATCAGAGCGAACAACTCCGACGGAACCTACCGGACGATCACATTCGATGACAAGAACAACAAGCTTACCACCCTGGATGAGTTGAACCACAAGACAATCCAGTATTTCGACACTATCGGACGGCTTATCAAAGTCGAGAGGTACAACGGCTCTACATACTATTCAAGCGTGAACTCGACATACAACTGGCAGGATAAGCTGTCCGCTAGTCAAGACGCCCTTGGAAGAGTGACGAAGACGACCTACGACTATCTCGGGAGGCCCATCAAGATAATCAATCCCGACAACACGAATCGCACGATCGCGTACAACAACCAGGCGAATCTCGTCACATTCACCGACGAGAACGGCCATACAATCGTGCAGGTGCTCGACGATATCGGGAGGCTCAATGCGACAAGGGAGTACTATTCCGCGTCATCGTACTACGAGACTAAGATGGCGTACGACGCCGTCGGCAACCTCCTGACAGTCAGGGCGTCGAACGGGAATGTCACAAGGATGTCGTATGATTATCTAAACCGGGTCACCCAGACGACATACCCGGATGGTCTCAGTGAATCAATGACCTACGATCAGGCCGGCAGAGTGCTGACCAAGATCAACCGCAACGGCCAGACAGCGTATTCTTATTGCGACTCCTCCGGCAGGCTCTTCAGACTGAAGACGCTGAACGACACAATATCCTACATGTTCGATGCGGACGGCAAAACCGTCAAGATCAAGAACACTCTCGCGACGATATACTGCTTCTACAACAGCAGAGACCTAATGTCTTCGATGGCGGAGAACATCATCAGCAACCACACTATATCGTATACATATGATGCCGACGGGAAGCTGAGGAACATCACCTACCCGAACTCGATCAAGATCACTTACGGATACGACGCGTTCGACAGGGCGATCAAGGTCGACAAGAACGTCTCCACGAGGCTGTTGACGGTCTACTACAACAAGGACGACACCATATCGAAGGAGTCAACTGGGAGCGTCCAGGTCACGAACTACACTTACAACACGCGGGGATTCGTCTCGCAGATACAGACGAAGAACGGGAGCAGGTTCGTCCTGTCGATGAACTACACCTACGACAAGGTGGGGAACGTCAGGAACATCAGCTACACCTCATCAAGCTACGAGAACTACACATACGACTGGCTGAACAGGCTCACACAGGCGAAGGGAGCCGGAACGAGCACCTGGGGCAACACAATCAAGTACGGTTACGACTCCATGGGCAACCGCCTCTGGAAGAATGAGAATTCCATCAACACGACCTATTCGTACGGAGCATACAATAAGCTCGTGAAGAACACGACCTCCGGGATCGATACTAATTGGTCCTACAACAAGAACGGAGCGTTGCTCTGGAAGAACACGACCAATTCGAAGTACCAGTACGCCTTCAACTCGATGGACCAGATGACTGATGTCTACAAGTGGACAGGATCGACCCGATCTCTTGCGGCATCATACTATTATGATGCCAACGGCGCGAGAGCGAAGACCGTCGAGGGATCGAAGACGACCGAGTACGTCTATAACGGCCACGACCCGATATGCGACAAGCTGAACGGCACATACACCGACTATGTCTACTTCAATGGTCGCCTCAAAGTGAAGATGATCGGTAGCGATAGTTACTGGTACATCGACGATGCGCTGGGAAGCACGAGGCTTGTATACAAAGGAACCGTCAAGGTCTATTCTGTCACGACGTACAAGCCGTTCGGGATCGCCTTCGGCGCGTCCGGAACGGAGAAGTTCACCTTCGCGGGAGAGATGCAGGACTCGCCGTCGGGGCTGTTCTATGTCTTTGCAAGATACTTCGATAGTCAGATTGGGCGTTTTGTTTCGCTGGATATCAGATTTGGTGAGGTGGACAATCCCCAAACAATAAATCGATACATATACTGTGGCAATAATCCCATAAGATTTGTCGATCCAACAGGCGAAGGTTGGTTCGATGGAATTTGCACCTGGGTTAGCGAAAATTGGGTGACAATTGTCGAGGTTGCAGCATGTGCAGTGATTACGGTTTGCGTGCCGGGTGTCGGGGGAGTGATCGCATGCGGCCTGCTCAGTGGCAGTATTAAGGCTATGGACGCCGCCTATAATGATGAAGATATTTTGACAAGTTTTGCTGTCGGATTCGTTACCGGGGCAGTATCTGCAGGAATTGGAAAGGGAGTTACAAAAGTGGCAGAAAAGTTCCTCTTAAAAAGTTTCTCTCCTGCTCTGCAAAAGTTCACAGATTTCGTTTCATATTCCAAGCAATTTGGTGTTAAACTTACTAAGGATGAATTGTTCGCTGAAGCTGTTAAATATGGAGTAACACTTGAAGAGCTTCTTCTCTATTCTACCGCGATTATTGAGATTGATTTCCAAGTTGCTGACCTTATTAATGGGGCGGCAGGTATGATGCAAAATGCTCTTGAAAATCCGGGAACATCTCTCCAATCTCCATCTAGCGAGATCACATATGATGTTAGCGGGATGGCGATGAGGACCGGAGAGGTACATGATTACTCAAAAGTTTCAGTGTATGCAATGAAGAAAAGCTTTGGATGAGGGATGGAGGTCGTCATAATATATCTAAATAACAATTACAGGATGCTTCATTATTGAGGATTTCTCCTCAGAATGATACTCTTACCTGATGAATGAAAGTTTCATGAATAAAATTATCTTACTGAGAAAAATATGTTCGAATCATTACCTCCTGAGATAGCAACTGCGCTTTTCAATTATGGTTATTCTCTGATTATTCTGGAAATCGGATTAGCGGTCCTCTCAATAATTTGGATAATACGAATCAATAGAGCCGTTAGAAAAGAAGTCGATATGGCTGGTCAAGATAAGTGTAAGATCTTTCGATTCGGACTCTTCTTTAGAATCGCTGAACCTCTTTTTATTATCTTTTTAGTTATCTTTGCCTATCAGAAGTTCCCAGAGTACAAATGGAATCCAAATGCAGGGTTGACCCCGGAGTCGATCTATTTGACGTTACTTTTATTAATGGGCAGTCTTGCCACCGCTTCATGGATGTTATTCCTTTATGTCTTCGGCACTCAAGCCCTGATCTCCGAAAGTAAATTGGTCAAGTTCTCTCCCTTCGGACGAAAGAAATCTATCGACTGGAAGGAAATCGATTATGTGACCTATAGTTATATTTGGTCGAGCTGGATTTTCGTTTCAGCAAATCAGAAGATAAGAGTCAACGACAAAATGAACGGTTTTTTCTCTAGTGAAGCAAAAGGGCATGCTCCAAGTAATCGTTGGTGCCCTCCCGACAAGATGCCGAAGCACAGATGGTGGTACATATTCTGGGGGGAGTAGAAAGAATCGGAAATATCCCTATTTCCTTACGAGGGGATGATTAGAATCCGAATAGGGTAATAAAAAAGGGCCTTTCGAACATCTAATTAATTATGTACTTGGTCATTAGAACTTATCTAAGTGGTTCTCTATCCTTTTTCTGCATTTCGTTATTCGTTTCATCCTTTGACTTCTTCTTAAAGCTGAGGTACCTCGGGATTGCCATTCCCGCAATGAAACAAACGATCATTAAGAGGAGAATTATCCCGAACCATTCTCCAAATAGGGAGGGTATCCCGTCATCTACAGAGACTCTGAAGAATAGCTTCTCCTCGACGACATTCCCCGCGTTATCGACTCCTCGGACCGTCAGATTATGCGCCCCTTCAGATAAGTCACCGACGCTGATCTGCGTAACAAGTCCGGAGTCGGTGAACGAAGTGCCGTCTATACTGTACTCATAGTGATTCATGCCGCTGGTGACATCGATGCCGGACCAATTGACGGTCTCCGACACGCTGTTGAAAGTGTGTCCGCTGGCGACTCCGAAGGTTATCGTCGGAGATATTGTGTCGAGAACGATTGTCGCGTTGAACGTTGCGACATTGCTCGCGTTGTCCTTGAATTGGGCGTAAATCTTCTTGACGCCATTTCCCGATGTGAGATGCCATGTCCTCGTCCTCGAATAGGATTCCCACGGGCTCCAAATCGAGTTATCGTCCCTGAAGCGCATCTCGGCAACCCCGGAAATATTGTCAGAAGCGGACAGAAAGAGCGAGACGCTGATGGAATTCGTGTAAGTCGCTCCGCCATTGATTGAAATGGATCCGATTGGTGGTATCGAATCTGGCAGGGGCCTCTTGAGGGGGTAGTAATCCTTCGCGAAGGAGCCTCCAGATATATCGTAGGGGAGGTCCACTACCAACCACGGAGGGATTTCATCCGGGTCCGTCCAATCGCTCCAGTAGTTGCCGTGACTGGAATCGTTCCAGCGATTTCTCAATCCGCTGTCGAATGCCTGTACATGAGCCGAATCGTAAACATCACTGGAGCCGTTGTTATTGTTGAAGGTGTTGTTCCAGACGCGGTTATCAGATGAACTCGCGTCGAGGCATAGTCCGTATTGGCTATTCTTCGCGATAAGATTCCTTTGTATCGCATTGTTGTACGACGCGGTGAGGAAGATCCCATAGTCACGGTTCGCTGAGCAGCTGTTATTGAATATCGTATTTCCGTTGGAAGAAGAAAGGGATATCCCAGAATTGCTGTACGAGCAATCGTTGGAGGAAACGTCGATGTTGGAGGAGAATCCAATTTGGATCCCGATGCTCGCATTATTACAATTCTGATATTGGACATACATATTGCTGCAATGGGCGATTATCACCTGTCCGGCTCCTGCGGCGACCGTACCGCCCGATTGATCCGCATAATAGCGGACGGGTTTGCCGTTGACGGTATTGGAAGTGTCAATTGTGTGAGTTGCCCATTCATCAATAGACGGCCCTCTTATGACTATTCCGCAATTGATCATTCTGTTGTTTCGGAGGTTATCATAGTCTGCTGTATGCAGGTATATTCCCGCCTGATGATTGTCTGAACAGCTGTTGTTGATGATCTCATCAGTGTTATCCCCGAGATAGATTCCTATGTCATTGTCGGAACATGTATTTTCCCTCAGAATGTTGGAATATCCGAAGATGGTTATTCCTCTTTGAGCGTTGTGCGAGCAACTGTTATTCGAAATGTCGTTGTCCATGCCAGTACCAAGGAGAATCCCATCATTGCCGTTGTGCGAGCAACTGTTATTCGAAATATAGTTGCCCGAGCAAGAATCATTTAAATGAATCCCGTCTTTGCCGTTGCCGGAACAAGTATTGTTCTGTATTGTATTGTAATTGGAATATTCGAGATCGATTCCCTGGTCCTGGTTGTCCGAGGCGTTATTGTCATAGATTGCGATGTTATCAGAACTCTGAACGTAAATGCCGCAGATGTTCCCTGTCAATCCATTATTGCGGACCTCGACATTTGAGGATGAGGATATGTCTATTCCATACGATAGCCAGCTATATTGAGTCGAATTGGTCTGAGTGTTGTCGTTTATCGTGGCATTAAGAACGTTGACGAGGGCGATTCCAACTCCGTTATCAAGGAATATGTTATCCGAAACTGTAAGTCCGGATACAGTGTTTGCCATGACCACATTATTGAAGTTGTTCGATGCGTTATTCAGGGAGATCGTGACATATAGACTATTGAAAATAGCGAATCCGACATCTTTTTTCGTCACACTGTTTGCAATTATGGAGACATTTTTAGTATCCTCGAGGGAAACGCCCGCGTCCATTCCTCCATTCTTAATCGTGTTGTTAAAGATTGTTACATTCTCGTAGGTCCCAATGGTTATGGTAAGATCGCTGAAGTTGAAATCGTTGAAGGCGATTTCCGAATCATGCGAACCTGATAGGGATATACCAATCCCTGGACCAGCCTCGCCTGCAAAGAACAGGGTTTGGTTGATGAAATGATTATGATGGAATTTGGTTTGGCTGCATGAATTGAGCATGACCCCGCGAAGCAGATCGGCGAAGGTGTTGTTGACGAACTCCAAATTACTGGAATTGACCGCAACAACCCCCTCTTGTCCATGAACGAAGACATTCTTCTCGACTGTCACGTTAAAGCAATTCTCGAATCTTACTCCGCGGTTATCTTTGCCCATCCCGTACTCCTCTCTGAGAATGACGGAGTTGTTTTTCACATTGATGTCCGATGAGTCCTTTGCACATATCCCGATTCCGCTGAATGAACAATTGTTATCAATCAGAGTCCCATTTCTCACGTTTGACAATAGTATCCCGGCAGTATCAGCATCATGAACGAAACAATCGCTGATTCTGAAAAATGCCGTTGTGTTGCCAAGAAGGATTGCTGCTGAGGCCCCTGTCGCGTTGATTTCCCAACCATCGATAATATACGGGTCGGTCTCCGTCCCACTTCCCCATACGACCCCGCTCGCGTTATTGAAATCCAAATCACCATTGATTACGATCTGGGGATGGGACGTATATGCGAGAGAATAGGCCTTCCTGAGTTCCGGGACTTGACCATCGAATGTCTGCAATGACACGGGCAAGATTAATGAAAGGGAGACCATGAGGGCCACGCAAACCATTGGAATCATGGGATCGGTTCGCGTCCGATTTTCCTCCATAACCGTGCCAGGGAGATTTTTGTTTATATACTTTCTCATAATGAAACCTTCGTCCATGAACCCTTTAATGGATATTCAGGATGCAATTCTGGTTATAGGCTCAGAAAAAGACTTATCTCCTGACTGGGAGATGCGGTTCAAGGGTCTGGAGGAAGAGGCATGTCAGAGATTGACTGTAGGACATCCGGGTTGAGAGGACATAAGGGACCGAAGCTTCTGAGAATTGTGATTGGGACGTCGATCGCCGCCATCCTCTTCGCCTCATCTTTATCGCTTCTTTCAAATCCCTCATCTGAGACTCTCCCTACCCCCGTCCTTGCAGGGATTTCCTACACTTCGCATGTTGCGATTTCTATCAATGGCAATCCTCAATTCAATAATACGAATTATCCATTGAACGGAGTCGTATCAGGCAACGGAACAGCCGATAATCCTTACATCATAGAGGGATGGGACATTAATGCGTCCTCTTCGGATGGGATTTTCATACAGAATACGAACGCATATTTCCTTGTAAGGAACTGCTATGTCCATGATGGCGGTTTGAGCCATGAGGGGATCTACCTATCCAATTGTGTGCATGGCACTGTGACCGAGAATATCTGCTCGAACAATTATGATGACCTACGTCTCGACTCATCGAGCGACAACATCATCAACAACAACACTTTCCGCAACAACGATCAGTTTGACCATTATGGCATTTGTCTCAGCGGTTCGAGCAAAAATATCCTCAGTGGGAATAACTGCTCGGACAATGATTTCGGCATTTATCTCTGGTATTCGGATAGCAATATACTTCGCAACAACAGCTGCCACTCGAACAATCGGACTGGGATATACCTCGACTCATCGAGCGACAGCAATAATCTGAACAACAACACCTGCAGCTCGAACGGTGATGATGGTATTGATCTCTTTGGTGTCGGTCTCACCTCTTCAATTAACAACATCCTGAGCAACAACACATGCAACTCGAACAATGATGATGGCATTTACATCGACTCATCGAAGGGCAACAATAATCTGAACAACAACGCCTGCATCTCGAACAGTGGCGATGGCATAGGCCTCCACTCATCAATCGGCAACATCCTGAGCAATAACAACTGCAGCTCGAACAATCGGACTGGGATATACCTCGACTCATCGAGCGACAACACTCTTTTCTGGAACGAGGTGCACAATAACACTCTCCAAGGAGTTCTTATCAATTCTGGAACTCTAAACAGGATTTGGAACAACACCTTCATCAATAACAACGGCGCGGGGATCGTATACGACCTAAATCACGTCCAAGCCTGCGACAACGGCACTAATAACAAGTGGAGTTCCTCTATATCAGGCAATTATTGGAGCGATTGGACGACACCTGACAATTCCCCGCCTTGGTGGATAGTCGACAATCCCTACAACATATCAGGGAGCGCAGGTGCCAAGGACTACCTTCCTCTCTCGTCCCACCCAGAGAATATCGCTCCAATCACGACCGCGTCATTAGCCGGCACCAGTGGGGCCAATGGCTGGTTCACATCGACGGTCTCAGTATCTTTCTCGGCCACCGATGAGGGCAGCGGGGTTGGTGCGACATACTATCGCATCGGAACCTCCGGAAGCTGGCATAGCTACTCTTCATCCATCCCAATCTCGGCAGAGGGCAATACGACGGTGCAGTTCTATTCCAGAGATAACGCTGGTAACAGCGAGAGCACCGGTAGCATCACATTCAAGATGGACAAGACATCGCCAGCCGGAACCATAGTCATACAAGGAGGAACGATATTTGCTACCGCGACCGCCGTCACCTTGAATATTACGGCGAGCGACAACATCTCAGGCGTCGAGCAGTTCCGTTGCAGCAACGATGGGGTGACATGGGGCTCCTGGGAATCTTGGCAGAATCTCTCCGACTCCATGAGCTGGAATCTGCAGATCGGCGACGGGCTCAAAATCGTCTTCTTCCAGATAATGGACAACGCGAGCAATGTCGTGACATGCAACGACACCATCATCCTCGACACGACGCCGCCATCCATGTCATTCGGGATCGAGAGTGGGTTGAATTTCACAGGCAGCTCCGCGACAATCAACTGGTCCGCCACTGACACCAACGGTATCGTCAGTTACGAATATAGCCTGGACAGCGCATCCTTCGTATCCTGTGGCCTTGCGACGCATATTGATTTGAACAACCTGACAGTCGGCTCGCACAACCTAACGATCCGCGCCATTGACGGTGCTGGGGAAGTCGCCGAGAAGAAGCTGCAGTTCAACGTTATAGCCACGGAGCCATCATCAGGATTGTTCATAGATGAACTCATACCGTGGCTGCTCTTGATCACGGCAATCGTGGCCGTTGTACTCCTGCTGTTCTTACTGCTGAGGAGGAAGAAGGGGAAGAAGACCACGGCGGAAGAGAGCGAGAGCTCCGCACAACCTCCTCAGCCGGAATAGAGAAGACTTGATGCACGCTTTGAAATTAGGAAAGCCTTGAAAGGGATTTGCGAGGGGGTTCGTAACCCCTCCTTTCGTACCTTCCCGGAATCCCTCGGTAAACGGCTAACAGGTCGCCAAAGGATAGGAAAAAGGGAAGAGGTTTAGGGGACGGGAGAGACGAAGCGCTTCTTCCCAACTGGCAAGATTATTATTTACCGATTTCGGGAACATAAAAGTATATTAAGAGGGATTCCATAGGCGACTCCGCGCCACCTTAATGATTGCGCGAGGCGACGAGTAAAAATGGCACGGATGCATGCACGACGCAGAGGCTCTTCGGGATCCAAGAAGCCCATAG
>Ga0315288_10001423_pt1 | contig 31054 bp, 26 predicted proteins | sample YL17G11_20_MG_FD_203454 | JGI IMG/M metagenome (GOLD analysis project Ga0315288, IMG submission 203454) | Sediment microbial communities from Yellowstone Lake, YNP, Wyoming, USA - YL17G11_20 | ecosystem: Environmental > Aquatic > Freshwater > Lake > Sediment | place: USA: Wyoming | collected...
TGGGCCTCGCGAATGGCCCTGTTGCACTCTTCGACGATCTTCGAGAGCAGCTCGCCCTCGATCTCGGCCGAGAGCTCCTTGACCTTCTCGTGCTTGCCCGTGGCCAGCACTGCGCCCATGCGGGCCTGCAGCTGCTCGATGGCCGCCATCTCGACGCCCAATGACTTGGCATACTCGATCTTCTCGTTCGTGGCGGCCATGACGTCCTTGACCTCGGAGTGCATGGTGGCCATCTGTTTCGCCTCGGCCTCGGCCCTCTCGGCCAGGTGCAATGCCCTCACGTAGTCCTGTATCTCGAGCAGGTCCCTGGACTTCTTCAGCAGGTGCTTGGCCCGGTGGACCGGGACGCCATCTTTCTCGACGCCCTCGAGATAGGCGGCTATCTCGCCGTGGCGCGCCGCCACCTTCTCGTGCTTGGCCCGGTAGACCTCCTCCAGGCCCTGCCGGGAGAGGTCCCTGGCGCTCTCGAAGTCGCTGTCGCCCATCATGGTGTTGGCGCTGGCCAGCATCTCGTAAGCGGCTGGGGCCTCGACGCCCATGTGGCCCGCAAGCAGCAGGGCGGACTCGGCGTGCCGGATGGCCTCGGCGGTCTCCCTGTGCTCGTCCTTGAGGCCCTTCAGGCTCTCGTTGCACTCATTCATGTACTTGAACGAGGTGCCCGTATCGCCCTCGTTGGCCGCGGCCCGGGCCCTATCGAGCAGGTTCTCTTGTATGGAGCAGTCGACGCACCGGTCCTTTAGCTCGTCGAGGCGTTCCTGCATCGTGATCAATGTCCTCATGGTGGCGGCGCGCTCGGACTGCCGGACGGTCTCGTAGCATTCCTTGGCCAGCTTGACCGCCGAGTCGTAGTCGTTCTCCTCGAGGGCCGCCTTGGCGTCGGAGAGTATCTTCCTGCCCTTGGTGATATCCATGTCGATATTGATGCTCTCTTCGAACTTGACCTGGTATTGCAAGATGAGCTGGATAGCCACCGGCCCCGCCGGCAAGACCTCCTCCTCCCTCTCGAGGATGCGCTCGTAGTCCCTCTCGAAGGCCGCCTTGGCCCGCTCGCGGCCCTTCTTCATCACATTGAGGTTGAGGGTCGTCGCCGAGAAGATGTCGTCCAGGGCCGTCAGGACCTCCCGGGCAATCTCGTAGTTGGCCCTGGAGCGCTTGGCATCGCGGGCCGCCTTCTTCAGCATGGCCTTGGCGGCCACCAGGTCGTCCTTTTCGAAGGCCGCCTTGGCCTCGGCGTGCAGCTTCTCGGCCTCGGCGAGCTTGACCTTGCCGCCCATCTCGAGCCTCCGGATGAGGAGCTCGGTCGTCGATAACTGCCCGTCCAGGTGGTGCTTCGTGGCCTTGGTCAGCTCCTCAACGGCGCGCTTGGACATCTCCTCTGTGGCCGTGTAGTCACCGGAGTCCAGGGCCTGGCTGGCCTGGTCGATGCACTCCAAGGCCGACGCCAGGTCTAGCTCCTGCTCGGCCTCGTAGACCAGGTTCGTGGCGGCCTCCAATGCCCCGCGGGCCGCCCGGTAGGCTTTGAGCACGTCCTTCAGGGCCTCCTCGCCCTTGGCTATGACGTCCCACGAGTCGCGGTACCGCTTCTCGGACAGCGCTTCCACGGCCTTGGTCGTAAAGTCCAGGTCCGCGGACCTTGCCCCGGACTGGAGCGCGTCGTCCACCTCGCCCTGGACCTTGTCGAGCCGGTCCCTCAAGAAGGCGCCCATGACCGTGTCCACCTCGGCCATGACGGCCTTGGCCTCGGTCTCGGCGTCGTCGAGCTTTCCGTCCTTGATGAGGGCCTCGGCGTTCTCGAGCTTGCTCCTCGGACCATCGAGCCCCGCCGGGACGCCCTCCAGGCCATCCACGACCGTCCGGGCCTCCTCGACGGCAAGCCTGGCCCGGTCATGCTCCTGGCGCCTGGCATTGACCATCTCCATGGTCGTCCCGCAGATGGCCAAGACCTCCTTGAACTCGTTGAGCTCCAGTGCCGACCCTGCCCCCTGGAAGAGATCCTTGGCGTCGTCCATAGGGACCCCGAGCCCCTCGAGCCGCTTCATCTCTTCCTGGACCTCGTCCATCCTCTTGGAGGCCGTGTTCTTCCAGGCCTTGTTCAGGCCGTCCCTGGCGCCGTTCATGCCCTTCTCGGCGACGTCGAAGCGCGCATCGGCCAGGGCCTCCCGGGACTTGGCCAGGACGGCCTCGATCTTCTCGACGGCGACGCTGTTATCCTTCGCCTCGGCCACGGCGGTCTCGAGCTCCGCCATCTTGGCCGATGTCTCCTCGAAGCCCTTCCTGACCTGCTCCAGTGCCTTCTGGGCATCGACGAACCGCCTGTGAGCCTCGAGGTAGTCCTTGGTGTCGAGCAGGCCCTGGGCCTCCTTGAGCAGCTCGGAGGGCTTGTTCACTGGGACCTGCATGCCCTTGGCGTCGGTGATTGCCTCCTCCAGGCTGCCCGCCAGGGCCGTGAAGAACGACGCCCGCTCGCTGGCCAGGTCCTCGAGGGAGTGCTGGGCCAGCTCCGCGCCGGCATTGTAGTCGGGCAGCGTGAAGGCGTCCTTGATATCCTTGACGCTCTCCTCCAGGGCCTCGGTCCCGATGGTCATGGCCTTGGACTCGACCAGGGCGGCCTCGAGCTCGTCGAGGAGCTTCTTGGCCTTGGCGTGCTCCCCGCGCAGCCTCGTGGCGGTCTCGTGGGCCTCCTTGCAGATGTCGTAGGCCGGCACGAAAGCCCCGTCCTTTATAAGCTCGGGAACGTCCTTGATGCGCTCCTTCGCGGGGCCGACGTTGACGCCCTCGGCCTCGGCCTCATCCCGCAGGGCCTCCCATTCCGCCAGCTTGGTGGACACGAGCCCCGTCTGGAGCCGCTTGGATTCCTCGACGGCGTTGTTGGCCAGGGTCCTGGCCTCCCCGTAGTGACCCTCGTCGAACCTCGTGTGGGCATCGGCCGATAGCCCCACCAGCTGCTCGGTGTCGACCTCTTCGAAGGGCACCTCCAGAGCGTCGGTGCACCGGTCCAGGGCCTCCTTGGCCTGGGCCTTGGCCACCTCGGCTGCTGAGGCGGCCGCGCGGGCCCCGTCGAGGGTCTTGCCCATGGCCTTGTAGTCCTTTCCCTCGAGTTGCCCCTTGGCCTCGTCGAGTAGGCGCCTCGCGTCTAGCAGGATGACGCCCTTCTTCTCGACCTTGGCCAGCTCCTTCTCCATGGCCGCGAGCCTCTTGTTCTCGGCCTCGTAGCGTTGGCCGATCTCGGCGAGGATGGTGTGGCCGTCGTCCACCTTTTTGGTCAGCCCGTCGTACTCGCGGGACATGAGGGCGGCCTCGAGGTTGGCGATGTGGTCGCGGAGGTCCGAAACGTCCTCGTTCCTGGCGGCCTCGGAGTCCATCTTCTCCTTGAGCTCCTTTATCCTGCCCTCGTAGTGCTCCGTCCTGAGCTTCTCGGCCCTGTCCCTGAGGTCGAATGCGGCCTCGATGGCCGTGCTGTAGTCGCCCGAGTCGATGTTGTCGTAGACCTTGGTGGACGCCTCGGTTAGGGCCAGGGTGTCCAGATCCAGCTCCGTCAGCTGTTCGATGATCGAGAGGGCCTCCTCGATGCTTGACTTGGCCTCGATGTAGGAGTTGTGGACGTTGTCGGCTGTGTCGCTGGACTGCGAGATGAGGTCCATGGCGATGTCGTACTCGCCGCTGGTCATGCTCTGCCGCGCAGCGTCGAGGGTCTCCACGGCCGTCCGGAGGTTCGCGCCCTCCTGCTGGTAGGTCTGGATCTTCTTCTCGCACTCCTCCAGCACCACCTGGGCCTTGCTGTGGTTCTCGCGCTGGGCGGCCAGGCCGCTCTTCAGGTCCCCCAGGACCTTGGCAGCGTCCTCGTAGCGCTCGTCCTCGACGGCCCGGTTGGCCTTGTCGAGCATCTTGGCGACGGGCCCAGGCGAGATGCCTGCGTCCCGGGCCTCGACTATGGCCTCGCCAGCCTCCTCCATCTGGGAGTCCAGAACCTTCGCGATGGCCCCCTTGCATAAGGCCACGCCGTTGTCTATGTTCTTGAGGGCGGCCTCGTAGTCCTCCCCGTCGCGCTCGCCCTTGGCAAGCTCCAGGAAGCGCTCCCCTTCCTTCACCTTTATATTGAAGGCCCGGGCTCGGTCGATCCAGTCCTCCAGGTCCTTTTTCAGCATCTTGTCGACATTGGAGGCCAGGGCGTCGTTGAGGTCCGAGTCGGCCTCGGCGGATGCGTCGATGGCCTCGGAAAGCTGGCCCGAGGCCAGGGCCGCCTGGGCCTTGCCGAGCTTCTCCTTCGAGCGTCGAGCGTCGAGCTTGCGGCCCTCGGCGCGCTCGAGCCGCGAGGAGAGGTCCGCCAATGCCTTGGTGGCCTGCTCGTGGCGCTCCTTGAGCTCGAGCAGGAACTTGTGCGCATCGGACAGCGAGATGAATGCGTTGATGAAGTCCTTGGAGGCGAGGTGGCCCTCGGAGTCCTTCAGGCCATTCCTCGGCTCCTCCACGTCCACGCGCTTGGCCTCGAGGTCCTTGATGAGCCCCGAGACCAGTTCCTTCTTCTCGGATATGCGCGTGCCGTAGATCTCCATGACGTCCTCGCGGACCTGGCCCAGCAGGCTGACCGCCATGGCCAGGTTACCGGTCGCCTTGTTGGTCCTGGCCTCCTCGACGAGGTCCCTGAAGGGCACGATTTCCACGTCCATGGCCTCGCCCATGTGCAGCAGCGAGGATACCTCCTCGAAGTTTGTGTCTAGGTTCTGCAGCCCTTCTTTTAGGTTCGTGACATGGTCCGCGGCCTGCCTCAGCTCGGTGTAGGCGTTGAAGAAGGCCCCGAGCTCCAGCAGGGCCTTGGCCCGGCTGAACCGGTCCCTGGCCAGGGGCACCTGGAAGTTGCTCTCCATGTCGACGATCATCTCCTCGGTCGACCTTAGCAGTTCACCGACGGCCTTCTCCTCGGCGGACAGCACCTCGGCCATGGCCTTGTTGGCCGTCTCGGTGCCGGCCGGGAAGTCCACGCCCACGACCTGGTCGAAGGCCTTGTCGAGCGTGGTCACGGCCCCGTTTATGTCTATGCCCATGACGAAGGCGTGGTGGATGCGGTGCTGGGCCGTCTGTATCGAGTCCATGGCCGACATGAAGCCTTTCTTGTAATCGCCGATGGACTTCCTCAGCTGCTCGGAGATCTCCGATGCCTTCCCCCTCTCGCCCCTGACGAACAATGACCAGGACTCGTTGAGCATGTCGTCCACGGCCGGCGGTGGTAGGCCGAACCTCTCGAATGCACCCAGGTCCTTCTCGATGCCGCAGAGGGTGTCGTAGACCCGGTCCGAGGTCCACTGGCCGACAAGCCTTTCGGCGTGGTAGAACTCGGACCTCGCCTTGGCGAAGTCCCCCTCGCCCATGGCGCCCTGGACGCGCTCGATTATATCCATGGCCTCGCTGATGTCGACGCCCTCCAGGGCCAGCCGCTCGAGGCTCTCCTGGAGGGCCGCAAGGGAGCCCTTGAGCTGATCTATCTTCTCGACGGTGCCCGTGAGCCTGCTGCGGACCTTTTGCATGAGCTGGAAGCCGCGCTCCATCTTGCCCAAGGTTATAAGCTCCATGGCCTCGGTGAGCTGGCCGTCCACCTTGCCGTCGTGCACGACCTTGGCGGCCTCCAGGAGCTGCTCCCGCTCGGCCTTGGCCTTGATCTGCACCGACCGACCCAGCTCCTCGTCGGCCTGCATCTCGAAGTCCTGGGCCAGCTCGAACTCGCCCTTGGCCAGGGACGCCCGGGCCTGCTCCAGCAGGCCGTCGGTCTCCATGAGGTCACAGCCGAAGCCCTTGGCCAGTTCCTTGGCCGCCACCACGGAGCCGATGCGCTTCACGATGCGGTCGTGCTCGCGCATGGCCGTGAGGAGGGCGGCCTCGGCCTTCTTGGCCTCCATGAGCCCCTCGTCGAAATTCTTGCTCTCGATGGCCTTGGCTGCGAGCGCCAGGTGCTCCTGGCAGGAGAGGGAGCAGACGCCCGTGCCGCTGGTCTCCTCGAACCTCTCCTGGGCCTGCTTCAGGCCGGACTTGGCCTTGAACTCCAGGCCCGCCTCCTTATCGGCGGCGTAGCGGGCCTCGATGAGGTACTCGCTGGCGGCCTCGAAGTCCTTGATGCCCTTTGCCTGTTTGGCCCTCTTCAGCATCCCCTGGGCCTCGGTGACATCCTTGCCGGCCTCCTCCTTCTCGAAGATTATGCCTTCGGTCTGGGAGATGAGCTCATCGAACTTTTGGACCCTGAAGTGCGAGACGTTCCCCTCGAGGTCTATGACCATGCCCATGGCGTTCTCGAAGTGCTTGGCCTCGAGCTCCTTCTTGGTCTCCTCGGCCTTGGCCTCGAAGGCAGCCACGTCGACGTGGAAGGCCTTGAGGGATTCGATGATGGAGTTGGCATAGGTCATGACCTCCATGACCTGCTGCCGCTGGAGCTTCTCGACCTCGGTGCCGGCCTGGTCGGCCAGGGCCAGGGCCTCCTTGATCTTCTTTTCCTTGAGGGTCTTCTTGCCCGACTCGACGATGGACTTTGAAGAGGAGACGTCGATGCCGACGACCTCGAGCTCGATTATGAGCATCTCGGCGTCGAAGAACCTCTGCTCGATGTGCTTCTCGATGACCTTGTCCAGCTCCTCCCGGAGCTTGCCCACCATGTCCATCGCGCACTTGTGGTCCCCGTCCTTGAGGGCATCCGAGGCCTCCTGGAACATAGCGTCGAGGTTCTTGGTCTCCGTTCTCCCCTTGAGGGCCAGGAGATCGTTCTCGAGCTCCTTGATGAGCGTGAGGACCTTCTTGTCCTCCTCGGTCTCCTTTCCCACCTCCTCCTTGCCGGGCTCCTCCTCCTTGGTGCCGCGGCTCTTCTGGAACTCCTTGAAGGCCTTCAGGGCCTCGTACTTGCCCTTGCTCGGTGGCAGCCCCTTGCCCTTGTCCTTATCCTTATCCTTGGCCAAGGTCGTCCACCTCCCCGGACGCTCCCGTCGTCGAGCCCGTGCCTTCGAGGGCCTTGGCAACTCCATGGTGCGGGCATCTCGGATTGACCTCGACCTCCAGGATGCTCGACTCGTTCTTCATGCCGTCGTAGTAGAACATGCCCTTCAGGACGCTGTCCTTGAGGCCGTGGACGAGCTTGAGGGCCTCCCGGACCTGCACCGCGGCCACAATGCTCGTCGTGGTAATCTCGGCGGCGAGCCGCGGGGTGTAGAAGGAGACGTCCTCCCCGGTGCAGCTCTGCCGCATGTTGATGACCTTCATGTGGCTCCTGTTCATGGAGCACTCGAGGCAGGGTCCTTCGCCGGCGACCACCTGGACCTTCCCGATGAGGCCGTTGGTGGCACCGTCGATGTACGGGACGCCGGCCTTGCGTGCGTGACCGTTCACGTGGAGCCTCGCGGCGATGTTGTCGAGGCATCCCAGGAGGACGTCCGCGTCCTTTACGAGCCCCTCGCCGAGGTCCTCGACCTTCTTGGAATGGGCCTTTATCTCGGCCTCGGGGGCCAGGACCAGCGCGCCCCGCTTGACGGCCTCGACCTTGGCGGTCCCCTTTTCGGCGTCGGCGTCGGTGAAGAACAGGCAGCGGTTCAGGTTCGCGCCCACCACGCGGTCCATGTCGACGAGCGTGATGTGCCTGAAGCCGAGCAGGACCAGGTCCTTCACGGCCTCGTTGCCCAGGGCCCCGCAGCCCACGACGGTGACCTTGGCGTGGCTGACCTTGTCCATGTCGAACCAGCCGAGCCGCTTCGCTCTGTCGTGGCGGTCCCTGTCCATCTCCCCGAGCTTGACCGTCCTGTTCGGGATCCTGAATGCCCCCCTGTCATTCGGACCTGCGGCGACCCTTTGTCGGGCCCCGCATTTCGTACTGACCTTCCCATCCCATCTGGCAGCGCTCTTGGAGGTTGAAGGTCGTTATGGCTTCCGCTATGCCTTCCTGAACGAAATTGGCTATGTAATATATAATATATTATTAAACGTTATGTATTATGCATTTTACTAACGGACTTTAGCACTATTGTCAAAATGGGCTTTGCCCCCAGGAATGCCTTACTTTTTGTTCAGTTTTACCATGTCGCCCAGCGTTAAGGCGCGCTTCTCCTCGCGTATGTTCAGGCCGGGTGGCCCGACCTTTTCCATGAGGACTATCTTCAGGGCCTTCTCGAGCTTCTTCCGCAGCTCGTCGTTGGGCTTGATGTCCTTGGTCTCGAGCTTGGCGATGATGGATTTCCTCTCGTTGATCTTGCGGGCGAGCTCTTCTTGGGTCCAGCCAAGCTTGTTGCGTGCGTCGAAGATGCGCTTGTGGAAGTCCTCGACTAGGACCGTCTCGCCCGGGTCCAGGTAGTCACCGGGACCTTTGCCGCCCTTCCCGCGGCCCGTGTACGGGGCCGGGATGCTCTTCCGGACCGGCACGGCCCTCTCTACGGGGATGTCCCCGATCTCGCCGTCGGCCACAGCGGCTTCGGTGGACTTGCCGAACCGGGCGCACTTGGGGCACAGCATCAGCAGGGAACCTTCCAGAAAGACCCTCTTGGCCATGGGAGAATCCTGACCGCACATCTCGCACTGTGGCAACGCTGTTCCCCCCGGGACCGAATCGGGCTCGGGGATTAAAACGCTTTCATTGTGCGACCGCGGAACACGGGCGCTCTTGACACGATTGTCGAATGGCTATCCTCCGTCAGACATAAATTATAAATATCATTAGCAAGAATGGAGGAACCACGGGTGAGGGAATTGCCGGACGAGGACGTCCCAAAGAAGAAGGAAGGTGAGAAGGGCGAGGAGGAGGCGGCGGAGCTCTCGCACTACCTAACGGAGCGCATCGCCCTCCTGGAGAACAGGAACGCCCAGCTCATGGAGGAGGTACGGCGCGCCGAGTCCGAAAGGCGCTACGTCGAGAACGAGCTCATCCGCCTACAGAAGGAGATCAAGAGGCTCCGGATGGAGCTTGAGCGCCTGAAGACGCCTCCCCTCATCATAGGCTTCGTGCGCGACCTGCTGGAGGACGGTAGGATAATCGTCAGGTCCAGCACGGGCCCCGATTTCATAGTCCACGCGGCCGACTTCATCGACAAGAAGAAGCTTTTGCCCAACGCGCGGGTCGCCATGAACAAGCAGACCCTGTGCATCATGAGCGTGCTCCCGCCACCCAAGGACCCCATCGTCATTGGCGCCGAGATCATCGACAAGCCCGGTGTGGACTACGCGGAGATTGGCGGCCTCGAACCGCAGATACAGGAGCTCAAGGAGACGGTCGAGTATCCCATGACGAGGCCCGAGCTCTACAAGAAGGTCGGTATCGAGCCCCCGAAGGGCATCCTGCTCATAGGGCCCCCTGGGACGGGCAAGACCCTGCTCGCCAAGGCCGTGGCCCAGTCCACCAAAGCCACGTTCATAAGGCTCGTCGGTTCCGAGCTGGTCCAGAAGTACATCGGCGAGGGCGCGAGGCTTGTCCGTGAGCTGTTCGACATGGCCAGGGAGCGGGCCCCGTCCATCGTGTTCATCGACGAGCTCGATGCCATCGGGGCCAAGAGGCTCGAGGTGGCCACATCGGGAGACCGCGAGGTCCAGAGGACGCTCATGCAGCTGCTCGCCGAGCTCGACGGCTTCGACCCCATCGGGGAGGTTAAGATCGTCGCCGCCACCAACCGGGTGGACATCCTGGACGAGGCCCTGCTGAGGCCGGGCCGGTTCGACAGGATCATCGAGATCCCCATCCCGAACTACGACGCCAGGCTCTCCATCTTCAAGATCCACACCAAGAGGATGAACTGCGAGAAGGACATCAACTACCACATCCTGGCGAACAAGACCGACAAGGCCACGGGCGCGTCCATCAAGGCCATATGCACCGAGGCCGGCATGTTCGCCATCAGGAACATGAGGGACACGGTCTCCATGGCGGACTTCGATTGCGCCATAGGGAAGGTCATGGAACAGACCAAGAGCAAGCTCAAGGAGCCGGGATGCATGTTCGCCTAGGGCCGGTGGCCGCGGACGAGGCAGGGCTTTTGGAGGGGCATGTCGGAGAAACATTGTAGGCACGGCCCTCGCGGGACAGAGGGGCCTGTCGAGGACGAGTGTGCCAAGAGTGGGATGGACACCGAGGGCGGGGGCTCGCACCTCGTTCACGTCATCGCCCAGAACACCCTGAAGGAGATAATTTTTCAAGCCAAGAAGAAGGTCACCGCCGAGGAGGGTGCATTCAGGATACCGGCATACGTCATGGACCAGCTCCTCATCAAGTGCGAGATGGTCCTCCTCAACTATGGCGAGGAGGAGGCCTTGAAGTGCATGGTCGAGGAGATCAAGGCCCACATGGCCAGGATGCGGGAGTTCAAGGCCAGGGACAACGAACGGAAGGTCCGGGAGCGGCTACCGTCAAAAGGCGAGGACCACCCGGAGCAACATCGACGGGCGTGAAGGCCTTTTTCGCATTGCGGACCCAAATCTTCAAATACTATCTTGTGTTTAAGACCAACCCCAGCACGATAAGGCTGACGATATCCAGGTGATGACATGGCTAGGTGGCAGGGAAGATCGAAGAGGAAGCCCTCCGGTGGTAGGCTCCGCCCCATAAGGAAGAAGCGCAAGTGCGAGATCGGGCGAGAGGACCAGTTCACTATCGTGGGCCCCCATAAGAGGAAGATCATCCGCGTTAGGGGCGGCAACACGAAGGTCCAGATATTCAGCGCGGCCAAAATCAACGTGAGGGACCCCAAGACGGGCAAGGTCCAGCAGGCCGACATCCAGAACGTCGTCGAGAACCCTGCGGACCCCAACTACGTCCAGCGAAACATCATCACCAAGGGCGCCATCATCAAGACGAGCATCGGCAAGGCCCGCGTCACCTCCCGCCCCGGCCAGCACGGTGTCATGAACGCCGTACTGATCGAGTGAGCCGGGACCGCTGGAGGGGACCCGCATGCCCTCCAAGAAAGAAGGCTACATAGTCCTTTATCCGGAATATTTCGATAAGGCGGTCAGCCGGCGCGAGGGCCGCATGGTCCCCAGGGCCCTGGCCGTCGCGAACCCGGACCTGAAGATACTTTCTAACGCCGTCAGGAAGCTCGGGTTCAAGCACCAGGTCGACGAAAGGCACCACTTCTCGGCGCGGTGGTTCGACCGACGCGGCCGGATATTGATTTTGTCGAGGGCGCCCGTCAAAGGCGACGGGAAAAAGCTTACCAAGACGCAGATAATCGCCATGATCGGCAAGCGGCTCAAGACGAGGGAAGATACCGTCGACCAAAAGTGAGCTTGATTTTTTTGGCCTCGGGCAGCGACCTTGGCTCCGGGCTCTCCAAAGCAATTGACACTGATCGAATAGAAAGGATATCTCGAGGGGGCCCTGAAAGGCGGACCCCCTCGGTCGTGAAAGCGCCTCCTACTGCTGGTTCGCCTGCTGATTGTCGAAGGCCTGCGCCGCCATCGGGGACTCGGACTCGACGTCCTCGTACTCCTCGTCGAGGACCGCCTTGTTCCCGCCACCGCTCTTGTCCGGTGGCAGCCGGATTTGCTCGATCCTCTTGACCTTGAACTTTATCGAGAGGATCTTCTCCTCGTCCTTGCCCATCTTGATCTCCCAGTTCCTCTCCGGCGGCGTGGTCTTGTTCGGCTTCGGGTTCGAGCTCTCGAAGAGGATGCTGTCCGCCGGGTTCTCGAACACGGACAGGTCTAGGGCCACCTTTTTACCGGTCTTGTTCTTGACCTTTATAACCCTCGTGACCGTCTCCACCCACTCCCTCTCGATGACCCTCCGCGACAGCTTCTTCTCCTTGACCTTGGACTTCTCCACCGAGGCCACATCGTCCGATATCTCGACGAAGGGGTCGCTCGTCGTCATGGAGGTGAACTTGGTCGGGTCCATGGAGATTGCGGTCTGCGTTATGGTCACCGGTATGCCCTTCTCCTTGATGATGAGCTGCGAGGACGGGATGCACCTGCCGCCCTTGAGCCCGGAGAACAGGTACTTCATCTCCACGGACTGGGTCGTGTTCTCCAGTATGTTGTCCTTGAAGTAGTAGACCTTGCAGTGTCGCTCGACCTTCATGGTCGCCTTTTCGTCGATGAACCTCACCCAGGTCGTCTTCTGGGGTTCCAGCGTAACCTTTGGCATGCTTGTCACCTCACTTGAAGTAGGCCACGTTCATGGCCTGCTTCGTCATCATCTGCCTCAGCTGGGCCGGCGCCGCTTGGGCGAACTCGTTGCCCTCGGTCTTCATGTCCTTCGAGAACTCGGCGAAGGCCACCATTATGTCCGTGAACAGCCTCGCGCTGTCATTGTTGACGGCTATGAAGCCCTGCACGCGGACCTCGTCGTCGTCCTGGCCCACCTCGATGGTCACGGTGGGCTTCCACCGGAACCTGGCATCATCTATGAAGTAGGATATCGCCAGCTCGGCCTTGACCGCCCCGGCGGACTTCAGCCTGACCATGACGTAGACCTCCTCGTCGAGGTATGTCCTCATGGAGACCTCCTCGCATATGTCGATGATCTCCTTGCGCCTCTCGCCCATGTCCAATGAACCCTGGATGAGCTTCTGGGCCGTGTCCCGCTCCCGCCTCAGGTTGTCCTCGACGTACTGCCTGTTGGGCTTCTTGATTATTATCTCAAGGAGCTCGATGCCCTTGCCCAGGATCTCCACAAGGAAGGTCTCTGGGTCAAAGCTGGCAGGCACGTCCCGTATCCTCACCTTGGTCTCGCCTTTCTCGAGCGCGACGGGGCTCTTCCTCAGCACGAGCCCGCCACCGCCGGAGAAGACCGTGAACTCCGCTATCTCTGGATTTATCTCAATCTCTGCCATAATCATCCTTCCCCCCGTTGTGGGCTTCGGATAATCCTAGGACTATTTATTGGTTTAGATGAGGACGGGCCGTCCCCTAATTGGTACCTTGCTTCCGCATCCTGCGGCAGCCCGCGATGGCCGCTACAATGACGGCCATGACGATGAGCACGGGCCCGGGCCCTGGAATAACACCGCCCCCTCCGCCCGTGTCCGGCGGCCCGACATGGAACCTGACCGTTTCGTTGAACTTCTTACCGCTCACGAGTACCCCGACGACGACGAGCTCGTAGAAGCCCTCGGTCGTGGTCTTCGGGATGCGATAGAGGAGCGAGAACCTACCGTCGCTGGCCGTCCTGTCGCCGTCCACCCCGTGGTCGTTCAGGGCTGCCCCGGAATGCCCACCCAAGAGGGACAGGTCCACCGTGACCTCCTTCACCTTCGAAAGGTTCCCGCCAGGCAGGAAGGTCATCGTCACGGTCACATCCTTCCCTGCCTTCGCGTCAAACGGTTCCACGCCGACCGTGTCCACCTCCGGCTCGTCCGGTTGGGAAGGGCTCGGGTCCTCGATGATGCAGTACACAGTCCCGTTCGTGGTGGCCACAAGGACCTTGTCGTCCGCGACCACGGGGCTGGACCAGATCTCGCCGTCAAGGCTCATGTTCCAGACCTCGAAGGTCGTCCCGTCCCCATTGCCATCTGTGTCCAGGCTATAGATCCGGTGGTCCGTGGAGGGGATGTACAACCGTCCGTCGGAAATGAGGGTCGTCGCCCATATCTTGGAGTCGCTCAGGTGCCTGCTCCAGATGAGCTTCGTCGTCCCGTCGCCCTTACCCTCCTTGTCCAGGGCATACACATTGCCGCCCGCGTCGGCGAAGAAGATGCGCCCATTGTACGGTATCGGGGTCGAGAGTATCGGGAAGTCCACCTTGTATCTCCATATCTCGGTGCCGTCGTAGGTGAAGGAGTAAAGGTAGTAGCTCCCGGCCGTCTCCGAGTAGCCTCCAAGCCCGAGGTAGACCCTCTGGTCTATCAGCATCGGCGAGCCTACGATCGGGTGGTCGAAGTGCTTTGTCCACAGGACGGTCGGTTCCCTGAGAGGGGTACCGGTCGAGGCGTCCAGGACATAGAGGTCTCCCGAGAAGGTTCCCGCGAAGAGCCTGTTCCCATCCACTGCCGGCGACGAATATACCCGCCCGTTGGTGTCAAAGGTCCACTTCACAGTTCCTGTGACGGCGTCGAAGGCTAGAAGGTTGTCGACTATGTTCAGTTTGTCGCCTTCCGTCGCATCTGCTCCTGTATAGACGACGTTCCCGACCGTCACGGCGCTTGCCTGGACCCCCTGGGTCGATGGGTTCAGGTCCATGTTCGCGACCTCGTAGCTCCAGGCGAGCTTTCCCGTGCCCTCGTCCACGCAATAGAACTTGAAGTCGTCGCTCCCGAAATAGACCCTGCCTCCGGCCACGGCAGCGGTGTTGTCGATGCCCTTGCCCTCCGGGCTGGAGCTCGGGGATGTGGAGAACGTCCATATGGTATCCCCGGTCGCCTCATCCAGCGCGTACATCTTCCTATCGACCCCACCGATGAATATCTTGCCATTATGGACCGATGGAGAGGCATAGAAGCCATCCTGGTTCAGGCCCTTCTGCCACAGCACTTTGGGGTCCACGGGCGCAACCGAGGTCGTGGCGCCTGTATGGTTGGGGTTCTGGAGGAACATCGGCCAGTCATCGGCGAGTGCGAACGGCATCATGGCCTGAAGGACCAATGCCCCGAGGCAGAGGCCCATGATGCCGACCCGCTTTGGACTGGAAGAGATCCCGATGATGGTCATCTACACCCATCATTCTCGGATGTCCTTTATTAGGTTGTCGAGAAACGGCCGGATCAAGGGGGCCCCCGCCTTGTCACAACGTCGCCCACCTCGACGATGACCCTCCCCTTGTCGCTCCTTCCTATCTTTGCGTCCACTTGGAAGGTCCGCAACACGTTCCTATCCGTGAGGACCTCCTCCGGCGTGCCCTCGACCATGACAGCTCCACCGTCCATCAGGAGGAGACGGTCACTGAAGCGGGCGGCCAAGTTCAGGTCGTGGAAGACTGCCAGCACCGTCAGCCCCCTCGTCTGATTGAGCTCCCTTATGAGCCCCAGCACCTCGAGCTGGTGCCTGAGGTCCAGGTGCGTTGTCGGTTCGTCGAGCAGGAGCACCCTGGGCTCCTGGGCCAGTGCCCTCGCGATGACCACGCGCTGCCTCTCGCCGCCGCTCAGGTTGGTCACGAGCCTGTCGCGCATCCGCCAAATGCCCGTGGCCCTCATGGCCCTTTCGGCCACGGCGTAGTCCCGCTCGTCCTCGAAACGGTACCTATTGATATGGGAATAACGCCCCATGAGGACGACCTCCTCGACGGTGAACTCGAAGTTCATGGCGCTCTCCTGAGGCACCACGGCCACGAGCCTGGCCAGCTCGAGGCTCCCAATCGTTAGGACGTCCTTCCCGCAGACCCCGACCCTTCCGTTCACGAATCTCAAGGCCCCGGACACGCAGTTCAGCAATGTGGTCTTCCCGGAGCCGTTCGGCCCCAGGATGCCCACGAACTCCCCGGCCCTCACCGAGAAGGAGACATCCTTGAGGACCTCTCGTTTTCCGTAGGAGAAGCCCAGGCCATCCACGCTGATGGAGGCAGCCCCATTCCTGCGGCCCTCAGCCACCGAGCCACCTCCCGCCCTTCCGCGAGGTCCTCAGCAGGTAAAGGAAGAACGGCCCGCCGGCCATGGCGGTGATGATCCCCACGGGGATCTCCGACCGTCCCAGGAGGGTCCTTGCGATGGTGTCCATCCAAAGAAGGAAGATGGCCCCCGCCAATGCAGACGCCGGGACAAGGTACCTGTGGTCCGGCCCCACCGTGAGCCGGACTATGTGCGGGATGAGCAGCCCGACGAACCCGATGATGCCCGCGAAGGCCACGGATATTCCTGTCAGCAGCGAAGCCAGGACCAGTAGGTACACCTTCACCCGGTCGACGTCCATGCCAAGGTGCCTTGCCGTGTCCTCACCGGTCAGGAACAGGTTCAAATCACGCCGATAGAAAGCTGTGAGGACAAGGCACCCAAGCACGATGGGCCCTATGACGGAGACGCTGGCCCAGGTCGTCCCCGAGAAGCCCCCGAGCATCCAAAAGAACAGTGACCCGAACTGCTTTTCCTTGATGAAGAGCAGGAACATGACGATGGCGCCAAGGAAGGCGGACACGGCTATGCCCGACAGAAGCAGCGTGTCGGTGTTCACCTTCCCGCCGGTGCGCGCGATGTTGAAGACGAGGAATATGGTCCCCAGGGCGCCCATGAACGTCAGGAACGGCAGGAGCATCTCGGCGCTGGTTGCCTGGTAAGTCACGCCCAGGACCACGAAGGTCCATACCGAGACCGGTATCGCCAAGGTCGCCCCCGCGCCCAAGGCTGCCCCCGAGCTGAGGCCGAGAACATAGGGGTCCGCCATGGGGTTCTTGAAAAGGGCCTGCATTATGGCCCCGGCAACGCTCAGCGCGCATCCCACGGTGGCCGCTAGGACTATCCTCGGCAACCGGACATCGAGCACCACCACGCTGTATGTGTCGTTCCAGTTCCCTCCGCGGCCGGTCAGGATGTCGAGGACAGCCTGGGCGGGCATGGGCTCTATATTCTCTGGCGTCCCGTGGCCGATGGGCCCGATGGAACCGAACATTGCCGTGAGAAGGAAGGACAGCAAAAGGAACAGCAGGAGGGCCAGGTTCACCATGATGCCCCTGGACCTTCGGCGGACTGAGCCGTTACCTTTCGCGTCCCCGTGGACGGCCTTCCCACCCCTCGTCCTGACCGTGCAAAGCCCACCTTACAATCGATCTCAGGTGATGAGTTCGGGATGGATGGTCCTGGCCATGGCCTCCAGCCCGTCGACGATCCTCGGGCCCGGCCTCGAGATCAGGTCCCCGTCGACCCCGTAGAGCTTGTTGCCCTTGATGGCCGTGATGTTTCCCCAGCCGGTCCTCCCCTTGATGCCCTGCGGCGTCGTGGTCGTCCACGGACCGAGCTGGTAGACAATTACCTGTGGGTCGCTCGCAATTATGTACTCGTCGGTGAGCATCGGGTACTGTATCGTAACATATTCCTTGCGTGCTGCGATGTTATCCCCGCCGGAGAGCGTGATGAGCTCGTCCCCGAAGGTGTTCGGACCGTAGGTGTAGTATCCCATGAACGCGTCCAACTCCAGGTATGTCCGGAGTTTGAACACGCCCTTGGCCATTGTCTTGTCTGTGACCGCCTTGACGCGGCCCTCGAGCTGGGACGCCAAGGTGTTGGCCTTGTCCTTGATGCCCATGACCTTTCCGACGAGCCGGATGTCCTTGAATATGCCCGAGATGTTCTTGGGGGCAAGGACTATCACCTTCAGGCCCCTCGCCTCGAGCTGCGGGACCATGTCCTTGTTGATGTCGGCGGCGAAGATGATGTCGGGCGTGAGGCTAAGGATGGTCTCTAGGTCCAGCCACTTGTAGCCCGAGACCTTGGTCTTATTGGCGGCCTCGGCCGGAAAGTTGGTATTGTTGTCGACGGCCACGACCTTGTCGCCAAGATCGAGGGCATACAATATCTCGGTGTCGCTCGGGGCCAGGGAGATGAGGCGCTGGGCGCTGGCATTGACGCTGACGGTCCTCCCGTTATCGTCCGTCACCGTTATGGTGCCGCTCCCGCCGTTTCCGGGCACGACAACGCAGCCACATAACAGTTCGATTAACAGTATGGCAACAGCAAGCGTTCCGAAGGCCTTGGTCCTGTCCATGAGCATCCCTCCGCATCCCGACAGATTCAAGTTAACTTGACTTTTTACAAATAGACTTTACAATATAAGTATCTTTTGGCCAAAGGTTTTATCCGCCCACGCCGATGACTGTTCCGATGAACATACTCAGGGACAAGAGGCTCACGACGAAGGTCCTAATGCTCCTGGAGCTCACGACCAATCCGCACCATAAGTTCAAGACGCTGGCCGAGAAGTTCGACATGACGGTGCAGGCCGTGTCGGACTACTTCAAGATCATGCGGAAGGAGGGCCTCGTCATGAAGGCACACGGAACATACAGGCCCACCCAGAAGGGCATCCTCTTCCTGCACAGCAACTTCTCGAGCCTCAGGGACTTCATCGACGGCCAGATGCACAAGCTGAACATCATAGACCTGTGCGTCGCCGTGGCGGCCACACCGCTAAAGCTCGGCGACCGCGTCGGGCTCTTCATGGAGGACGGGGAGCTTCGGGCCTACAAGGGCCGCTCCTCGACGTCCATAGGCATCGCCGTGTCGGAGGCCGGGCCCGGCGAGGAGGTGGGCGTCAAGGGCCTCGAGGGCATCGTCCGCATGGATCTGGGCGACCTGCACATCCTGCGCATCCCCTCGGTCCAGGATGGTGGCACCAGGTCGCTCGACCCGAGGACCGTGAAAAAGGCCATAGCCTCCTTCAAGGCCGACCGCGTCGCGGCCCACGGCACCATCGCTAAGGTCCTCCTTTCCAAGGCCAACATCAGGCCCGACATCGAGTTCTCGGTCGTCGACGGATGCCTCGAGGCCTGCCAGAAGGGCCTCCAGGTCTTCGCCGTGGCAGAGGAACGTGGCGTCTACGAGCTCGTCGAGCGCATCAACGAGTTCAATGCCTCGTCCGAGGAGAAGATAAAGTACACGCTGGAGACCGCGCATCACGGAAAAGGCAAAGCCGGTGCCCGGCGGAAGGCCGCCTAGCGACGGCCTGTCAACCTATTGAGTTCCATCTTCGCCACGCTCACCGCCCCTTGAGGCTGAAGATGTTCTTGCCGTTCTTATATATCCTGACGTTCCCGGTCTCAGAGATGACCACCGAGACGGCCTTGGTCTTCTTCGATATGGTCGCGGCCGCCGTGTGCCGGCCACCGAAGCCGCTCTCGAGGTAGATGCTCCATTCGAAGTTCACGTACCTCCCGGCCGCCACGGCGATGCCGTTGTCGTCTATGACGACCGCCCCGTCGAGCTGCGCGAACTGCTTGACCGTCTCCCAGCTGGTGCGGTTGTGCAGGTCCCGAGCCGCTGGGGGGTGCCCCTCGAACGGGTTGATGATCTGGTCCCGGGTGTTCTCGAGGACGTTCTTGGTGTCCCCGAGAATGAACAGGGCCCCGACGTGGCGGCCCTCCTTGCCCTCGCTGGCGATCTCGAGGGCTATGTCGATTATGTGCTCCAGGAGCTCCAGGTCTATAGAATCCTCGAGCTGCTCCATCATCTTCACGAACTCGATGTCCTCGACCTCGAAGGTGAAGATGCCCTTGATGCACGAGTCCATGACGCATAGGACGCGGTCCTTCTTGTTCTTGGTCCTCGTCAGACAGTCCCTGAGGAGGTAGTGCCTCAGCGCCGATAGCAGAAGTATGTCCCTCGGGAGGTTCGTCTCCCTCTTGACGGTGACGGGCTCGTCCTTGAGCCGCTTCTCGAGATCCCGGTTGCCCGTCAGGACCGTCACGGCCTTTCCCGCGAGCTCATCCTTGAGGGCGTTGTAGGTGTCCTCGGAATCCGTGATGATGTAGACGATGGTTGGCCCGAAGCGACGGATCGCCTCGAGGCTGCTCTCCACGTGACCGTCCATGGCCATGCTCCCATGTGCCGTCCTATAGGCTCCCTTCCTTGGCCATCTTCTTGAGGCGCTTGGCCCTCTCGCCGGAGGTGAAGCCCGTTGCCTCTTCGAGGAAGCCGTTCTTGGCCCTGATCGTGTCCATGGCGTCCGACGGTTTAGCGTCCTTGTCGGTCACTATCTCCACGCAGATGACGTTCTTGCCCTTGAGCCAGACGCAGATCGGTTTCATGGCCTTGTAGTTGGCGACGAGCTTATCGCCGTCCTTGGAAACTTCCGTGAAGTACTTGATCATGAGCTCCTTCAGCTTCTCCCCCTCGATGTTCTTTACATGGCCCCGCTTTATCTCCAGCTCCTGCATGGTCCTCACACCTCGCGAGGGAGAGAATCAATGTTCCTCGTATTATCCTTTTCTTATGGTCTGCCTCGAAAGGATTATCATGTCCTGGGCCAATCGACCACACATGACGCTCATGGGCCAGTGCCACATCTGTGGGAAGCCATCCACGACGGCATGCCGGATGTGCGGCAAGGTCGTCTGCGAAGACCACGCCGACCCGCCCTCGGGCCTGTGCCAGTCCTGCGCATCGGGAAAACAGGCGGGCAAGGGCCGCGGCAAGGGCAGGTCCACCAAGGACCTTTTGAAATAAAGCATCCTATTCGTCCCCGCTGCAGCTGGCGCAGACCTCGCTGCAGGCAGCGCACACATGGGCGCAGCCGCCGCATGCGCCGTCGCATTGGGCGCACGGCCTAGTGCCAATCGGTGACCTAGCCCAGAAGGCGTGGTCCTCGAGCTTGAAAGGCTTTACCGTCGCTGGAGCGCGTTCGGACATCTCCTTCCAGCACTGGGGGTCCGGGGCGAACGGGTCGCCACTGGCCCCGAATGCCACGGCCGGGCAGCCCCGGCAGTAGGGCAGAAGCCCGCACCCGCGGCACTTCTTCAGCCTCGATGCGTCCCGAAGCTCCACATGGGCCCTGGCATTGAACAGTATTCCCGCGACATCGTCCCGCGGGACCTTCCCGACCGGTATCGGCAACCTCCGGCACGGATAGACCGTGCCGTCGGCGAGGACCGTCAGGACCTTGGAACCGGCCGAGCAGCCCGAATGGATGCGTCCGTCCCATCGTGGCGGCTCGAAGAGTCCTAGCTCGGAGTACAGCAATGCCCAAAGGGCCTCCTTCCTTCCGAAATAGGTCTCGAAGCCCTCGGCCTCGAGGTCCCTGTAGGCATCGAGCATCCTGACGAGTACCTCCCGGAACTCCGTCGGGGAGAGCATCCCGATGCCCCGGCCACGGCCCTGGGGAACGAGCCTGGCGAAATCAAAGACCTTGACGCCCCTCTCGGCGGCGAGCCTTGCTACCGCCGGCAGTTCCCTGAAGTTCTCCTTCGACAGCGTGAACATGACGACGCTCGGGAGGCCCGCCTCCTTGAGCGCCTCGAGGGCCCTGAGCGTGTCGTCGAAGTGGCCCCTCCGGCCCCGGAGCTTGTCGTGCGTGGCCCTGAGCCCGTCGATGCTGAGCTGGTAGCGGAAGACGCCGGCCCCCTTCAGTCGCAGGGCCGTCTCCGTGTCAAGGGACCCAGGGTTCCCGAGTAGGCCGACCTTGATGCCCCTGGCCCTGGCCGCCATTATCAGCTCGAGGAGCCCGTCCTTCAGCAACGGGTCGCCACCTGTGAGGTTTATCCTGCCGACGAGGCTGTTCCCTTTCAGGAACCGGTCGAACGAATCCAGGACCTTGAGGCATTGCTTCACGGGAAGCTCGTCGTCAATCTGGGGATCGAAGTCCGGGGAATCCTTGGCGTAGCAGTGCTTGCACTCTTCAGCGCACCTCGCGGTGACGTGCCACTGCAGGACGAAAAGCTTCCCTTGGGTGACGCCCTTCCACCTACCTCTGCCAACGGAGACCGCCCTCATGATTCCCCCCTCAAAAGGGATCTCGTCCAATAACGAAGCGACCTAAATTAGAATCCATCAAATATATTAATCTTATCTAAAATAATATGAATTATTTAGGAAAAACGGGAAGAACGGCCTCAGAAAAGGCCCTTCAGGTCTTCGACGCTCATGCCTATGGACTTGAGAAGGTAGGTGACGGCCTTCTTCTTGGCCTCCTTCATGTAGGCCGGGTTGTCGCCGTACTTGCTCGCCATGGCGTTGTAGTACTCGACGCCGAACTCGCAGAGGTACCTGCCCTCCATCTCCTTGTCGAGCTCCGCCGCCTTCTTGTATGATTCCTCGGCGATGGTCCACTTGCCGGAATCGAGGCAGAAGGCCCCGCGGGATATCAGGAAGAACGGGTTCTCCTTCTCGAGGTCGATGGCCTTATTGTATGCCTCCAGGACCTCGTCCTCGCCCATCTTGGGGACGCCCACGTAGCACTCCGCCTTCAGGAACCAGGCCAGGGCGTTCTTCTCGTCGGTCGCCAGGACCTTCTTGAACTTGTTGAGGGCCTTGTTGAACTCGCCCTCGTTCATGAGCATCTGGCCGTCTTCCAGTTCCTTGTTGACCTTTGGCTCCATGGACATCACCCCAACATTTCCAACGGATTCTCCGAGGATTCCCGTCGTCCGAGACTATTAACACACTTCGACCATATGAAGGTTTTTTAGAAAGCATTAAATAACCAAGTTTTCCACTGTTACCGAGATGAAGATTGTATGAAAACATACATCATCGTCGCATCGGCTGTGGACTCAGAGCAGAGGCGAGGCCTGGATCCAGTCGATATCGTTGAAGTACAGCTCCCGGATGTCCTTGACGTCGTAGCGTATCATGATGAGCCGCTCGAGGCCCAGTCCCCAGGCCAGCACGGGATGCCTTATACCGAGCGGCTCCGTCACCTCGGGCCGGAACACGCCCGCCCCGCCCATCTCCATCCATTTCCCGAGGAACTTGGCGTCCACCTCGAGGCTCGGCTCCGTGTACGGGAAGAAGGACGGCCTGATGCGTATGTCCTCGAAGCCCATCTTTGAATAGAACTCCTTGATCAGGCCGATGAGCATCCTGAAGGAGGCCTTCTCCTCCATGACGATGCCCTCGATCTGCTGGAACTCCGGCAAGTGCTTGAAGTTCACGGCCTCGTTCCTGAAGACCCGCCCGACGGTGAAGAGCTTCGCCGGCGGGTCCGGGTGCTCCGCTAGGTACCTTATGCTGTTGACCGTCGTGTGCGTCCGGAGGACGACCTTCTCGGCCTCTTCCTTGGACCAGCGGTAGCCCCACCCGCTGCTGCCCGTGCCGCCGCCGTCCTCGTGGACCTTCCTTATGATGTCGGCCATCTTCGGGTCGACTGGTATCCTCGAAGGGTCCTTCATGTAGAAGGTGTCCTGCAGGTCCCTGGCCGCGTGGTCCTGGGGGATGAAGAGCGCGTCCATGTTCCAGAAGCACGGCTGGACCATGTCGTAATCTATCTCGGTGAATCCCATGTGCAGGAATATCTTCCGGATCTCCTCGGTGATAACCCTCAGCGGGTTAAGCTTCCCGCCCTTGGCCTTGGGCGCGAAGGTGTCTATGTCGTAGGGCCTGAAGGCCATGTTGCGCCACTTGCCGTCCTTTAGCATGGCTGGCGTGAGCTGCGTCACCTCGTCCTTGATCTCGAGGCCCTCGGCCAGGACCTCCTTGCCCTTGACTGTGAGGATGATGTGTCGGACGACCTCGTCGCGGACCTTGACGACCTCTTTGCGCATCTTGAGCAGCTCAAGGGCCGCCTTGTCGGCGATGTCCGTGGTCTCCACCTCGTTCATCTCGTAGATGAACCGGAGGACCTCCTCGTCGGGGGAGCTGGCCCCTAACGCCTTCCTGCCGCCGTCGGTGATCCTCAGGGCCTGCGTCGAGCCCTTGCCCGAGATCTCGGCCCAGCCCTTCCGCTTGAGCCATCCCACGCTGAAGCCCGCGACGGTCTTGCCCATGAGCTCCTTGACCTTCTCCATGGGGATGCTGCCGTCGGGGGAATCCCCCAGGGCCTTGAGGAGCTTCCGCTCCGGGAAGCCCTCCTTGAGGTAAAGCGACCCCTCCTTGTCGAGGCTGACCCTGTAGACGACCTCCTCCTTGATGTCCACCAGGCCCTTGGACTGCAGCCACGAGGCCGCGTTCATGACCTCGACGAGCTCCTTGAAGCCACCGGAGGCCATTATCTGTGCCGGGGTCCGGCTAGGGCTGTCCTCGAGGGCCTTGAGGACCCGCTTTTCCCCCATGCTGAGGCTGTCGGCCTTGCCCATGTTCGTGGCTCCCTTGTACATTTGAGGTAGAAGAGGTCGCGGGAAATAAATATTACCACGGCACAGCTCCAATGGCTGAAGTTCGTATTTTTCTAGAACCGTTCGTACGAATCTCTATATACATACGTCTCACAATCCACCTGCGGAGGCATTTCAATGGTGGAACCAGACCAGATTGCACCCCATGTCGAGGACATATTACGGGTGCTAGGAGATAAAGTGGACAAGACGGAAATCGAGAGAATGCTGATGAACTACATCGAGATCTACAAGATCTCGGTGGACGACGCAAAGCGAGCCATAGTGAAGCACTTTGGCGGGAGCGTCGGCGGGCTGTCTAGGTCGACCGGCGAGCGCAAGAAGCTGAACGAGCTCGAAGGCACGGAGCAGAACTTGGACCTCCTGGTCCGGCTCGTTGCCGTGTCGCCCAAGCAGGTCACCGTCAAGGGCCAGTTGCGCGTCATTCACACGGGCATCCTGGCCGACGAGACCGGCACGAGGCCCTTCACCGCCTGGTCCAGCGACTTTCCCTTCGAGAAGAACGATGTGCTCTCGATAAGGAACGCTTATTGCAGGGCCTTCAAGGAGGCCCCCGAGGTCCAGATGGGCGACCGGGTCCGGATAACCAAGGAGGACGACGGCGCCCTGCCGCCGTTCCAGGAGCTCGGCGGGAACTTCAAGGTCAACGAGCTCCACGAGGGCATGACCAACGTCTCCGTCGTGACCCGCGTCCTCGAGGTCGAGCGCCGCGAGGTCGAGGTCGATGGCCTCAAGAAGGTCGTCTTCTCGGGCATCATGGCCGATGCCACCGGCAAGGTCAACTTCACCGCCTGGGCGGACTTCAGTATCAAGGTGGGCCAGGTCGTCCACGTCGGCAACGCCTACGTCAAGGGCTGGCGGGGCATCCCCCAGCTGACCTTCGACGACAAGAGCCACGTCGGGACCCTTCCCGAGAAGGACTTCCCGACCATGAAGGAGCTCCAGGCCAACACAGAGCTCCGCATCGGCGATCTGCTCGAGAGGGGCGGCGCCATGGGGGCCGTCATCAAGGGGGTCATCATCGACATCAGGCCCGGCAGCGGCCTGGTCCTCCGGTGCCCCCAGTGCAACCGCGTCATACAGAAGGGCGCCTGCAGCATCCACGGCAAGGTCGAGGGCGAGCACGACCTGCGCATCAAGGCCATCCTTGACGACGGGACCGGGGCCCTCACGGCCATCATCAACCGGGAGCTCACTGAAAAGCTCCTGGGCAAGGACCTCGAGGCCGCCAAGAAGGACGCCATGAAGGCCATGAACACCGAGGTTATCTTCGAGGAGCTCCGCGAGAAGCTCATGATCGAGACCGTCAGGGCCACAGGCCGGGTCACCAGCGACGACTTCGGCCTCATGCTGCTCGTGGACGACATCGAGCCCTACAAGCCCGACCTCGAGAAGGAGGCCAGGGCCCTGCTAGGTGAGCTCGAGAAGCCTCCGGAGGTGGAGTAGATGGCCCAGCAGAGGGAGACGGCCTGGAGGATCTTCGCCGTCGAGCTGAACTCCTCGACGCTGGAGTCCCAGGGCGAGGGCGACAAGGCCCCGCTCTACCTCATATCGCCTTTGGGGGCCAAGGTCAACCGCGTCTACATCTCCGGGGTCGTCACCGACCTGGAGAACACGGGCAGCGAGACCGAGCCCCTCTGGAGGGCCAGGGTCTCGGACCCGACCGGGGTCTTCTACATCTCGGCGGGCCAGTACCAGCCCGAGGCGGCCCACGCGCTCGCGGCCATCAAGCCGCCGGAGTTCGTGGCCATCATCGGCAAGGTACGGACCTACAAGCCCGAGACCGGCGTGATGTACATCTCCATCAGGCCCGAGACCATCAAGGTCATCGACGCCAAGAGGCGCGACCTCTGGGTCCTGGAGACCTGCCGCCAGATGTCTACGCGCATAGAGGCCATGCGCGAGGCCACTGGCATGGAGCCCTTCGACCCGCAAAAGCTCGTGACCCTGGGGTTCCCGAGGGGCCTCGTCGAGGGTATCGACATGGCCCTGAAGCACTACGCCGGCACCGAGCTGGACCGCTACCAGAGGATGCTCGTCGAGTCGGTCCGCTACCTGCTCCCCGAGTCCGGCGAGAGGCTGCTGGAGCCCAGGGCCCCGGCCATTCTGGCCAAGATGAGGGCCCCGCCGTCTGAGGTCAAGGCCCCTTCGAAGCATCCCGAGAAAGGCAAGGTCGCGGGCGGCTTCGCGCCCCTCGGCAAGGATGAGGGCCACCAGGTCAAAATCGAGGAGATGAAGGTCCCCGAAGGGGACGGCGAGATCACGCCCGAGGAGGAGGGGGCCGTCCTGGAGATTGTGGCCGAGCTCGAGGAGAAGGGCGGGGGCATGGCCCTGTGGCAGGACATAATAGACTCGGCCATCGCCGAGGGTATGGTGCGCGCCAGGGCCGAGGAGGCCCTGAACATGCTGCAGGCTAAAGGCGAGCTACAGGAGCCGTCCATCGGGAAGATACGAAGGGTCTAGGCCCTGGGCAGCTCGGGCTGATCATTGTCGTGCGCGTAGACGAAGAACGCGTCAGGTATGGCCCTCAGCCGGTCGATGGACTCGAGGCATTTCACCGGGTCCGTGGTGATGCCGATTACGTTCCGCTTCAGGATGTTCTCGGCCACGGCTCCAGTGTCCCCGCAGAATATCATGTTCCTGCCGCGCCATTTCACGACGACGGACTGGTGGCCCGGCGTATGTCCCGGGGTGAACAGGATACTAATGCCCTCCGAGACCGCGTGGTCGCCCGTTATGGGCTCGAACCTGGTCCCTTCGAGGACCCCCTTGAAATAACCTTCCCTTTGGAACTTGTGCGGATGCTGCGAGTAGTCCAGCTCAGCGGTCTGCACGAGGAACTTGGCCTTCTTGAAGGCCCTGTTCCAGCCGCAGTGATCGAAATGCAGGTGCGTGTTGATGACCATGGTGATATCGTCGGGAGAGTAGCCTGCCCGTTCGAGGCCTTGCAGCAGGGACGACGGCCTCTCGAAATTGTACTCCTTGACGGTCCTATCCGGGACCTTCCCGCAGCCGGTGTCGAGGAGGATGACGTCCTCGCCGGTGACCACGAGCATGGACCGTGCCACGCATTTGTACTTTTTCCCGTAATATTGGGGCTTCATCCAGACCAGCAGTCCCATGTCCAGGTCGAAGGTCCCATCCTCGAGGAGAACGCAGTCCTTGACGGCCATGGCCTCACCTCGCCGTCCTCAGGCGCATCTGGGCCCGCCGGTCGTCCCCGAGGCACTTGATGGGCTCTCTCCCGCCGGCGCACAGCTCGTTGCGCCGCTCGTAGCAGTCATCGCATGTCGCCTTCGATGGCTCCATGTTCCCGAAGTAGATGTTCCAGTCTATAGGGTCGAGGCCCTCTTCCTCGCACTCGCGCCTGACCCTAGGGTCGATGGCCACGGCGGGCATGCCAGGGACGCTGCCGCCCTTTGGCCGGTACTTCGACCTGAGCCTCTTCTTGGTGTCCTTCGACATGCTTCCGTGCCCCGAAAAGCGATGGGCGATGCCCTCAATCATCGACAAGGTATTCTTTGACCCTGTCCCTCGCCGCCTCCTTCTTTTCCGCCAGGTCCTTGAAGAACTCCCTGGCCCGCGCCTGGGCCATCTTCTTGCACTGGCCGCAAAGCTGCTGGCCCTTCTTGCAGTCCTCGAAGATGCGGGCCAGCTCCTTGTCGTCGTCGATGAAGTGATACAGGAAAAGCTCGTAGACGCTACAGTGGTCGGGCTTGCCGCCGTGCTTCTTGTGATCCTCGATGGTCATGCCCCCGCCGGTCTTGCAATTCTTGATCTTCGACGCGGCCTCGTCCGGGGTGTCCGTGAGGAAGATGGCGCTTTGCGGGACCGAGGAGGACATCTTGCCTCCGGTCAGGCCGCTCATGAGCCGGTGGTAGGTCCCGCACGGCGGATAGAAAGCGTAGCCGCCCCGCTCCTGCTCGATCCTTATGAGTTCCTCGTCGAGGGGGACGATGTCGGCCTCCTTGGCGTCGTTGATGTACAAGGCCTTGTACTTCGGGATGTCCTCCAACTTCTTGAAGCCCAGGCCCCCGACCGCGGCCTTGGCCAATTCGATGAGCCTGTCAACGTCCTCATCGACCTTGACGAAGACCCCGAGCCTCCCGTCTTTGGCCTTCATGACGTTGTAGAGCCTGTAGGACGCCGCGATGTCCCGGGTCAGCCTGATATGCGGGTCCTGGTCGACGCCGACGGGAACGACGGTCGGCCGCGGGCCGCCGTACTTCTCGAGCTGGACATGGAGTATATCCCCGACCTGGATCAGAGGCGAGAACACGTGGGCCATGTTGGTCTGGTCCCCGAAGCCGTATATGGCCTTCATCGTCGACCAGTTGACCTTCTTGCCCATGGTGTAGCCTATGTCCTTGACGGCGGTCCTCTTGGACTGCAGGTATATCTGGCACTTGTCCGGCTTGAGGCCCAGGGCTATGTAATAGAGGATGTAGTTTTCGATGGCATACTGTCTGGCCTTCTCGAAGGGGACGTTGCGCGTCGCGTATGCCTCGATGTCGGCGACCAGGAGGAAGACATCGGCGCCGAGGCCCTGGAAGTACAGGACCTGGTCGAGCACCATCTTCTTGCCCAGGTGGAACGGCCCCGACGGCATGAGCCCCGACAGGATGGCGAACGGCCTCTTGCCGTCTATGGCACGCTTGACGTACTCAAAGCCCCGATGGGCGAAGACGACGCCCCTGCGGAATATCCGTGTGGGGTTCGGGAGCCCTTTGGGGTCGAACCGCTCGAGCCCGAAGTCCCTGATGAGCCGCTCGTAGTCCTCGATCTGGATGCTGCTGGACCACGGGTCTATGCGGGCATCCTGGGCGGGCCCGGCCCCTTCCGTCTTTTCTTCCTTTGCCATCGGGCCGGAACATGACATTCCCCTTTTAAAACCATTTCCATGAGACCGGCCCTCGGAAAACTCCTTCGCCCGCCTTGGAGCGGCCCACCGGTCTGCGACCTTTATTTCATAGAATAGAAAGTTATAATTACGCGCATAGCCCTAGGAATTTTGTGCTTAAAATCTCTGGGATAAAAAAGTTCTCGGTCGCCGATGCGTTCACCACATTAGGGGCCATCTGCGGCTTCACGGCCATCTACTTCCTTTTGACCATGCACGGCGACATCCGGGTCGGGACCTCGTTCATAATCCTGGCCCTCGTCATGGACGGCTGTGACGGCGCGGCCGCGCGCAAGTTCGGTACGAAGCACGACTACGGCCGGCACATGGACTCCATCGCCGACGCCATCTCATTCTGCCTGGCGCCGTCGATCCTTGTGTACACGGTCTTCTACAAAGGCAACCTTTTATCCGTCCAGGGAGCCCTCGCGGCCGTCGTAATGGTCCTCATAGTCGCCCTGGGCTGGACCCGCCTCTTCAAGTTCTCGGTCGAGGGCTACAAGCTTAAGAACTTCAGCGGGCTGCCGACCCCAGCCAACGCCTTTCTGGTGGTCATCCTGGCCCACATGCTTGGCGGCTCCCTGCACGACCTCTGGTACATCGCGCTGCCGATCCTTCTTTGCGCGGCCATCCTGATGGTCGCGCCCGTGCCGTACCCCAAGGTCCGGGGCAAGGTCGCCATCGTCCTTGCAATGGCCATCGGGCTGTCCTTCCTCGTGATGATAATCCCCGCATTCATATCGACCTCGGACCAGACCTTCGCGACATACAATGTCATAACCTTCCTTGGCTTCGCCACCATCTTCGCCTATTTGCTCGGCGGGCCAATCTACGAGAAGGGGAGCAAGAAGAGGTCTTCCGGGGCCTGAGCGGGGCCATGGAGTCGGCACCGCGGCCATCTCGGAATTGCTGAATTGATAGTCTATGGAATGGGTCATTCCATTGACGAGATCAAAAACACCAAGAAGAGGAACCTTGCCTCAGTCCTCGGCCTCTTCCTTTTCCTTGTCCTTCTTCTTCGGGTGCTTCTCATGGACCTGGAGGTCCCCGAACTCCTCGTCTTTCTTCCCACGCCCGAGCTTGCTGTAGACAACGAGGACCACCGCGAGGACGATCAGGAGCACTACGAGGCCTATGACCGTGTTCTTGTTATTCTTGAAGAACTTTGATAGGTCGTCAAATAACTTCGCGGTGCCCGTCGGCGGCTTCACCGGTGTGGTCGCTATCGAGGCCCTGACAGTGAATATGATAGAGTTGTCGGACTTCACCATTTTAGGGTTGGTGGAGTTGCCGAGATTGGTCTCCGCCCAGACCGTGAAGGTGGTCGAGTCCCCGTCCTTGGTGGTCCTCAGGTCCTTGATCTTCACGGCCATGGTGATGTTGGCCGTCCGGCCCCGTTCCAAGGTCGTCGAGAGCGGCGAGAAAGAGACGTTGAACTTGGGGTCCACGGTGCTGTTGCGCATCCCAATCGTGACCGTATTGGTGCCGTTGTTGAAGACAGCCAGGTCGAACTTGAGGGTCGTGAAGGCCGTTATGTTCTGCATCTGGCTCGAGGAGGTCGCCACCTCCAGCACGACAATCTGGCCCTCGGGCGAGCCCACGAATATGAACTCCCCGCCGTAGCCGTTGTCCGGGGCCCTGTCCTGGAGCACCGGCGTGGTCATGGTTACGCCGCCGGACCTCTGCTTGCTGTAGATACCGCACCAAAGGTTCGTGGCCCTGTTCCCCGGATCGACGCCGCCGACACTGGACTTGGTGACGGTCATGTTGATTATGCCGTGGGCCGCGTCGTAGCGCCCGGTAATGGACGCCTTGTTGGTCTCGTTCGAGGGGGTCGTGCCATTGTACTCGACAGTATTAAGCGCGAACCTTATGTCTATACCGAAGGGTCCGTGGACCGGGACCGATGCCGTGGCGGCGTAGTTCACGGCCTTGATCGTGAAGTAGAACTCGTAGGTGGACACGGGGACCGTCTGTATCTGAGACGGGTCCGTGAAGGTGTCCAGGGTCTTCATGCCCATGACCGCGGCGAAGGTATCGTTGGTCTCATAGCCCATGAAGGCCCAGAGGATGTCATGGGAGGTCTTGCCAGAGATGGAGTCACCCTCGGTGTCAACGATCTCGGGGTTGTTGATATCACCGGCGCGCACGCGGGGGCTCAGGTTGAGTGGTGCCACGAGCAGAAGGACCACTAGAACGAATGCAAGTAATGCCTTGATTCGGACCATCAGTTCACCCGACGTGCCCAGTTTTCAAGTAGTATTAAAATTGAGATATATATAGTATACTGTATAATGATTTAAAGAACCCATATAAGGATGACCCCGTACGCACCTGGTCCGAAGGTCTAACGCTTCTTCTTCGACTTTACGGGCTTCGGTTTCGGTTTGACCGTGGGTTTCGGCTTGGGCTTTGACGTGGCCTTGGGTTTGGGCTTGGGCGTGGCCGTGGGTTTGGGCTTGGGCGTGGCCGTGGGTTTGGGCTTGGGCTTTGACGTGGCCTTGGGTTTGGGCTTGGGCGTG
>Ga0315288_10001424_pt1 | contig 31049 bp, 31 predicted proteins | sample YL17G11_20_MG_FD_203454 | JGI IMG/M metagenome (GOLD analysis project Ga0315288, IMG submission 203454) | Sediment microbial communities from Yellowstone Lake, YNP, Wyoming, USA - YL17G11_20 | ecosystem: Environmental > Aquatic > Freshwater > Lake > Sediment | place: USA: Wyoming | collected...
AAATACTAACACTTTTTTTTATGTTTTATGAAAGTTTATGAAAGAAGTTAAAAGGACATTCTATATAATATTATGTGTTAAAAATTCACTGCTATCAATCAAATGCCATCATTTAATACATGTAAAAGCGCCGTCAAAAAGGTTGGTAAATGTAAATTGTTTCCTGTTAAAACAGATATAATACTATTAATCGTTGAGTCTCCTTCAAAGTGTGCAACTATTATGAAATATTTGGGAGACGGGCACAGGTGTATTGCGACGTGTGGGCACATGCGTTACTTGGACGGATTAAATGCAATAGATGTTTCTAAAAATTATAAACTGAAATTTACAATCATGGATTCAAAAAAGGCCCAAGTTACAAGAATAGAAACAGAAATAAAAATGGCAGGTCGGGTTATAATAGCAACAGACGATGACCGAGAAGGAGAAGCAATCGCGTGGCACATATGCGACATGTTTAAATTGCCGATTGAAACAACGGAGAGAATTGTGTTTCATGAGATAACAAAAGATGCGATAGAAAAAGCAATGGTATCTCCAAGGAAAGTAGACATGAATATTGTTACTTCAGCACACGCCAGGCAAATTTTAGATTTATTGATTGGATATAAAATCTCTCCTTTGATTTGGAAACACATTTCGTCGACGGGGTTATCAGCAGGGCGCTGTCAGACACCTGCGCTGCGTCTTGTTTATGATAACGAGAGAGAAATGGAAAATAGATTAATGCATGTAAATAATCTCAATAATGATAATAAAAATATATTTGAATATTCGGTTTGTGGTTATTTTACAAAATTAAATATACCCTTCTCTCTAGAAAAAAGATTCAAATCATTTTTTTTAGAACAAGAAGGTGAACGTGAGTTAGAGTTGGAAACATTCTTGCAGAATTCCATTTCATCCGACCACAATTTTATGTGTGTCGTAAACGATACAGACGTGCAACGCTTATTGCCACCGACGCCATTTTCAACGAGTCGTTTGCAACAAACAGCCAGCAACGATTTTTCAATTTCTCCTAGCGAGACGATGAAAATTTGCCAAATGCTTTATGAGAACGGTTTTATTACATACATTCGCACAACGGGTACAAGTTATAGTGCAGAATTTATAGGTCAGGCAAATAGTTATATTCAGGAAAAATGGGGAGAGAAATACGTTAAATGCGGCGACAGTGTCACCGCCGGAATACAAGCGCATGAAGCAATTCGGCCGACCGATGCAACTCGTATTTCACTAACGGGCGATTTTCACGCGCTAGAACAAAAAATGTATAAACTTATTTGGAAAAATGCACTAGAAAATTGCATGTCAGCCTATACCTTTTTGCCAATGGTTGCAAAAATAAATGCAAATGTTGCAAATGCCAAGTATACGTATAAGTTTGTGTGTCAAAAGCCTGTTTTTTTGGGATGGAAAACGGTGCAAGGATTTACGCCAGAACAGCAGCGCCACCATACAATGATGGATTATTTGCACAACATTCGAGAGAATTCGTTAATTCCATATAACAAAATAGAAACGAGTATTGTTATTACGTCATCTCTCGGCGCACATTATACGGAAGCTCGATTAATACAGGCATTGGAAGAAAAGGAAATTGGACGACCATCAACATATTCTACAATTATTGAAAAAATTATGGAGCGCGAATATGTAAAAAAACAAAACGTGGTGGGAATGCGGATAGAGTGTAATGAGTACACGCTGGTTGATAAAGTTATTTCTAAAACAAAAAGTTGGAGAGAAATTGGAAATGAAAATAATAAATTAATTCTTACACCAGTTGGAAAAAGTGTTCTAGAATTTTTAATATGTCATTTCCCTAATTTATTTTCGTATGATTACACGAGACACATGGAAATGCGCTTGGATGACATTGCTCTTACTGCAAACGGCAGCGACCCCAAAGACGATTTAAAAATAGTTTGCGATGAATGTGTTGGAGAGATTGAAGAATGCATAAAAAAAATAAATAAAATAAAAAAAGATGAAACACAATACAGAATAGACGATCATCATATTTTTATAATTGGTCGCCACGGTCCAGTTGTCATGTATTCTGAGAAACCATTTCCCACAAGCGAAGAAGAGGGTTGCTACAATAAGTATTTGAATGCTGGTATAAATAGTGAAGAAGATGAAAATATAATATTTAAAAAAGTAAAACCTGGATTGATTTTTGATGATTTGAAAACAGGTTCCTATACAAGTCTCTCTGACATTATTGTTGATGACTCTTCTTTAGAACGAGTTGTTGGAACCTATGGTGGCTTCAGCGTTACTTTGAAAAATGGACGATTTGGAATTTATGTGTTATGGGGTAAAAATGGAGAAAATAGAAAGTCTTTTAAATGCGGTAAAAATATGTCTGACATTTCTCTCGAAGAAGTCATTTGCCACATTGAAAATGATTCAAATAATTCCACCAGAGATGGTGTCGCTGGTACCACCATTGGAGATGTAACGGATATAGTTCGAATAGTTAATGATGACATGAGCATTCGAAAAGGCAAATATGGATGTTATATTTTTTATAAAACAGTTAAAATGAAAAAACCAAAATTTATTTCTCTCAAGACTTTTAAATTAGACTATAATAAATGTAGCACTAGCGACATTATTTCTTGGGTAAAAACACAGATTTGAATAATTAATCAAATGTTTATGTCAAATGTTTGATTTATATCAAAGCATATTACACAATATATAATATATGTCAAAAGATACTTAAAAAGACACTGCTAATATGAGTATAATCAATTCAAATGGTTAAGACAAAGACTTCCACTACTTCGGCCGATTCTTCCGCCGCCGCCGTTTCCGTATCCACTCCTGCTGTTTCTTCTTCTGTTGAAAGCGCATCTAAATTCAAAAAGCTTCCCAAGTCCAAATCTGTGGCTGCCGATGCTGATTCGTTGAGTGCTGCTGTTGTTCCTACCAATGTTGTCACTAGTTCTTCTTCAGATGTTCCTGTTGTTAGTCCTCCCACTGAGTCTTCATCTGCTCTCTTGAGTTTGTACTCTGACTATTCTAGCAAGCTTCAGGCTGCTCATGCCACTTGGAATACCCTTCGCAGCGAGTTTCGTGTTCTTGAGCGCCAGACTGTGCGTGAGCTGAAGAATGCTCAAAAGGCGTCACAGAAGAAGAAGCGCAAGACTGGCAACCGTGCACCTTCTGGTTTTGTGAAGCCTACGCTGATTTCCAACGAGCTTGCCGGCTTTCTTGGCAAGCCCGAGGGTTCTGAGATGGCTCGCACTGAAGTGACTCGCGAGATCAACAAGTACATTCGCACCAACAACTTGCAGGACAAGGAGAACGGTCGCAAGATCAACCCCGACAAGAAGCTGACTTCTCTTCTCAAGCTGAAGAAGGGAGATGAGCTCACTTATTTCAATCTTCAGCGTTACATGTCGCCCCACTTTGCCAAGTCTGCCGCAGCTCAGGCTGCAGCAGCAGCAGCAGCAGCTCCTGTCGCCGCATCTTCCTAATTTACGGTACAAAATACACAAAACACAATGCACAGAATAAACTAAAACAAAATACAAAAAGTAAAAAACAAAACAAAATATAAAAACATGTCGTCAAGATAACATCTTGCGATATGTTTTACAGTAACACACACATATTCAAATACTTATTTTCTCATCTACATTTATCGATTTATCCAAACATTGACCGCATTTCGCTATACGTCATATTTCTCCCATTTACACTTTTGAATTCATTGTTTCCTTCATTTATAATATTCAGTAGAGAATTTTCAGTGACATTATTTGTGTTGAATAATTCTTCAACTTTATTCATTCCGTCTTGTTCCAAATTCAAGTAATTGACTGGTGGTGTTTGTTGGGTTTGAAGTCCCGACTGTGCTGATTTTTGTTGATTCATATGAATGATTGGAATATATAACAATGATTATTATATATTTAATATGTTTATAATTCAATTTATAAAAAATTGAAAATTATATGAAATAATATATTAATACTTAGTGCTAAACAAAAGCAAGAATGCCACCACGTTGCGAATGTGCAATCAATAATGTAAAGAATTGGAGACCAATAGGAGAAACTTATTTCAACCATGAAGTTTACTTTTGTCCAGGATGTTCAGGACTCTTTACACTAGTTCATATGGGAACTGTTGAACCTGATACTTTTGAAGAATAATCAATTATAAATTTAAAATAATAAGTGTAAAAATTATTTTTTTACGTGAAAATTATAAATGATAATACAAAATATATTGTAAATAAATATAGAGTTTTAAGATGTGTTAATGTAGCTCAAAAATTATGGATATATATAAATTGGTTTATACTGGTGTCAACATAATTGGATTGGTTTGTTTAATGATAGCTAATTTTAGTCCAGTTTGGGTTTTATTGTTAGTAAATGTAAGTTTATTTTTAGGACAAATTGTCGATTTCGATTATTTAATCAAAAGTTTTGCTAATGAAGGCATCCTAACGGTTTTGTTGATATTTCCAACTATTTTACCATTCGTTAGAAGTGTCGAAGTTACAAATTATATTCATACCATAATGTCATTTGGTAGCACTCATCATTTAGCTATAATATGCAAAATAACGATACCTGTTTTCATTGTATCGGCATTTGTTCCCAATACACCTATTGTCGTGGCATTGTATCCTTTTGTTGATCGGTGGTGCAAATCACAAAAAATACCTAGTAGCAAATATTTAATACCACTGTCATATGCGACTATACTAGGAGGGACTCTTACCGTTATTGGAACTTCAACTAATTTACTGAGTCAAGGAATAGTAAAAAAATGGGGTATCAACTGGAATATCGCTGCTACTACTCAATATGCTATTTTACCTGGAGTAATATCTTTGGGGGTATTGATTGCATTATCTAACAAATTATTGCCAAGCAATGCTAATTTAGTTGATGAACCAAAAGAGACACGCTATAAATGCAGAGTTATGATACCAACTGATTCGCCATTGATAAGCAAAAACTGCTATGACACACTCTCTAGTAATATCGATAGATTTGAATCGTATCGTAACCATGATAGAATTACACTAACTCGAGAAGCCACTATTGAAGGAGGAGATATTTACATAATTTATTCACCACCAAGTGATATCATAAATTTATTGGAAAAATTCAAAGGTAAAATAGTAACACGTTCTTTATCTCATTTCAATTTACCTGAATTGGTCAATCGGTTGACTGATTTAAGTGAATCTGCTCCAGATATTCATCCTGACACAGTTCCTTTATTTTACAAAGTTGTACCATCAAATAGATGTACAAACGATAACATGAAAATTAATATTAATGAGTTTGAGTCTACTTATCATTGCATAGTTGTTGCTATCTCTGATTTAACAACTCGATCTCAATATTTAGAAGGAGAAGAAGGAGGAGGAGAAGTAGAAATAGAAGGAGGAGGAAGCCAAGATTTAGAAAAAGGCGAAGAAAGTGAAGCGGTTGATGTATTGCTTAGTGATGAAGTCGAGTGCAATACTAGCTTATTAGTTTATTCTACCTGCCATTTTCTCAAAAAAAATGCAAATAGTCAAAAATTTGTCTCAATTACCCGATACCGAGGAAGTATCCAATTATTGAACAATGATTTCGATCAACCTGTATTTATTCATCATGGAATGACAACATCGTTTCATATTAAACAGTGGCACATAGCTACATTGCTCTTTATTGTTTCAGTCTGCATCAATATTAGTGGTTTGATAGATTTATTACCTTTGACTGTAATTTCACTTTTAGTTTTATCTAGCATGCGCATTTTAGACATTAAAACTATTATAGAAAATTGCAATTGGGAAATCTATTTTGTGTTGATATTATCAAGTAATATTGGATATGGGTTGACTCAATCTAAATTAGATGTCCAAATTTCCAATCTATTCAAAGATTTTCATCAATTTTCCACATTTGTTATTTTACTCACGGTCGGTTTTTTTACCATTGTATTAACTGCATTTACAAGTAACTCTGCCTGTGTAGCCATGATGTTGCCAATTACATATCAAATATGCCTTAAATTATCTCTGGATCCATCACCATTTTTAATTTATGTGACTACATTGGCAAGTGTAGATTTTATGACCCCCTTTGGATATCAAACAAATTTAATTATTCAACCAATTGGACAGTACAAATGTCTAGATTACCTAAAACTTGGATCTATTATTACATTTTTTCATTATTTAATACTTACTTCCATTACATATGTCATTGTGAACAATTGAAAAAAAAATCATTGCAAATTTATTTACATGTCAACAGAATTATATAAATAATACTCGCCTAAACGTTTATTATTTATATTTTTTATTTGTTTTTATTTTTTTTATGTGTTGCACGGTTTGGGTCCGCAGCCGATTTCAAGAGGGGCACGGAAAGGGTCGGGTTCAATCGTGGTATTCATCCAGGGGCTAACCTGAAGTTGAGGATTGGGAGGCTCAGAACGAACCTGCAAATTCGCATTGCGCAAAGAGCTGCCAATGGTGTCAACGCCAATCAAGTAGCCGGCGTTCAACAGATTAACACCGAGAAAATCGCCCGAACCCATTGGTTTCATGTTCCACGAACTGTTGTTGTCTTTGGGCAAAAGGTCTGCCGGGTTAATGTTTGCTTGGCCGGAACAGTTGGGAGGAAGACCTGTCATGTTTGAAGAACCAGTTGCAGAATTGAGCTGGTTATAAATAGTACTGTCATCTACCGGCGCCGGAGGTCTACCCGCGGCGGAACCATTTACTTGTCCCGCTCCTGCCCCTCTGCCTTTTTTACTTGAGCTTGCAGTCATGTATTCGGGAAACATTGACTTACTACTTGAATAATTATATACTGCATAAAGTAACACGAGAGACGCCAAAATCGTTAGCACCTGGTGGCTTTTTACGTACTGTTGCATTTTTGGAAACATCGTTTTCTATTATATAAACTATTATATAAAATAAATGATAAAATATTTTTATAATTTTATATTAATTGTAATTAATAATAATAATAATTAATTAATAGTTAATATAAATTTGCTAATGGTTGGTTAATAAAATAATTTTTTAGAAAACTAATGCTAAAATAAAAATACTAAGCGACAGTATTTCATTCATTTATTCTAAACAACTACAATTTACTAATTTCATTATTGTCATTATTATTGTCATTATTATTGTCATTATTATTGTCATTATTATTGTCATTATTATTGTCATTATCGCTACTGTCACTACTATTGCCGCTATCACTACTATCGCTACTCTCTATATTATTTAAATTATATGTAAGTTTTATTTCTTCAGCAGCTAAATATGCTTCAATTGCAATATTTTTTGCAGCTTTTGCTTTTTCTTTTGCATCTTTGTACATTTTATAATAAACATCATCTGGATCTTTCAATACCAATTTTTTATGGTCATCTTTCTCTAAATCTAAAGTTACTTCTATTAATTCTCCACTGTCAATTTCATTTTTATCTTTATCTTTTGACAAAATCAACGACGACGATGAAGAATCTTCTAAATGTGTTGAGTTTATTTTGTTCAAATTGTTCAATGGTTCTTCTACTTCTTCTACTTTTACCACAACTTGTTCTAAAGATTCTAAAGATGCTGATGCCAATACTGATTCTAAAGATTCCGGTTCTAAAGATTCCGGTTCTAAAGATTTCGGTTCTAAAGTTTCTAAATGTTTCGGTTGTAATGTTTCAACTTTTACATCATTAGCAGAAGCACCATCACTCACATTTACAACGGTAACACATTCTTGAACACCGTCTTTACTCTTTTCATCTTGTTGTCCATTCTCACTATTATCATTATGCTGTTGTTTTTTTTGCTTTATTAAACACGATTTAAAAATCGGGTTTTCATTAATAGTCAATATTTGTCTAGCATTTATTTCAAATTGAAAGCTTTTAGTTGTGAATTTTATTCCTTCAAAGTCAATAATTGTTATCAATGGAGTTTCAGGTTTAACGTCATCAAACGTGAGCGCATTGTTTTGTTCATCAAAGATAAAACAAGACTGAACGCCACCAATATTTAATTTTGTATTGTTATTGTTATTTATAGCAACTCTCAACGTGTGACTTGTTCCATTTTTATAAGACTTTACCAATGATGCAAATGCAGTTTCAATGTCTGTTTTTTCCAAGTCATCTGTAAACCACAAGTGTCTTTTATCATAAATAATATCTATACATTTTTTCTCCAAATTTTCCAAAAATGATATAAATTCTCCATCTTTTTCACTTGAAATTACCAAGTCAATGTATGTTTTCTTACCTGAATGCACAATTCCTTGCTTGGATATGCAAGTGGGAGACTGCATGTATAGCGGTTTTTTAGAATATTGCATTTTCGTAAAATATGACCCGCCATGAATACTTGAAGGCATACACAGTGTAATATTTGAATAATCTATACTTTTATCATCATAAGATAGTATTGCATCGTCCATTAGCAACTTATTTGTATTAGGTATTCAATATTTAATATTCATTTATTCTTTTAATTCGTTTTGATTCTTTTTAATTAAATTTATACAAAATCAAAATGATACATAAATAACACAATATAACCAATTAGTTACAGACTAAAAATTATAGTAACTATATAAAATAAATAAAAAAATAAAAAATTTCATGTTGAAATCAAATCAAATAAAAAATAAAGCAATTGACTATTGTTTAGACATTATTAAACGAGAAGATGTAAAACAAGAATTGAAACAACTATTCAAACCAATTATACAATTGATTCTTCAAGAAATATATCCATATATTTATTTATCAGTTTTATTTTTATTAATAAGTTTTTTTTTAGTTTTAGGAATATTTATATTATTATTGCGTAACAATTATATTTCATAATATTTCATAATATTTCATAATATTTCATAATATTTCATAATATTAGTTTAATTAAATAATAATAATTATTTATTTATTAATTATTATTATTTTATATATGCATTATATATATTATATATTATATAACTAATACTAATAATATAATGACGGGTTGTTCTGCGTGTGATTCGGGTTTGGGTGGTTTGGGTGTTCCTGGGACATCGGGTGGCGGTAAAAGAAGTCGTAGACGTAGTAATAGAATGCGCGGTGGAGCTCATCTTAGTTTGAGCCCAGCGTCGTTGACGGGCGATTCATTTGACAGGAATGGTCCCGCACTTTCAAAAGCTGCGCATGCGACGTATATTAATGACAGTTTAAAACTGGCAAGCATAAAAAATGTAAATGCAATGGCAGGTGGTGGAAAAAGAGGCAGAAGCAGAAGCAGAACTGCAAAAAAATATAGGTCCAAATCTAAATCTCAAAGAGGAGGAATAATGGAACTTGGATCACTCGCTGAAGCAGTAGTTCCATTTAGTCTCTTAGCAGCCCAGCAAAAATATTTTAAAAGACGCGGCACAAAGGGATATAAGGGTCGTAAATCTCGCAAATTTAGGGGCTCAAGGCGCAGGTAAAAAAAATACAGACAAGTGGTAGTAAAATAATAAAAACGTATAAAATATACCAAAATAAAATAAATTATAAGATTTGATAATTTATTTTATTTTTCTAGTTATAATATTTTAATATCATATAATATGTATAATGGCGGCAAATTATACAGTTAATATAGACGGAGTTGACTACCCTGTTGTATATCGTCCATGGGAAACCGTAGGAATAAATTCCGATGAAATGAATTTACAAACTATGGCTGTTCAAATAGCAAGATCTCCATCTAGTTCTGTTTTAAGAAGAGCATACGATGCCCTTTTAGAACGAAAATTAAAGTCAGCAAATGAAATTGCCGATATAAAATATCAAATTGGAAGAGCAAAAGCTGAAAAAGAAAGACAACAACAAGAAAGAGAAAAAAGAAAACAAGAAGAAAAAGAAGGACGCTTTGCTATTGCTAGGGTGTCTCCTCCTGGTTTTAGAGAAGAACGACTGGCCGCTTTAAAACGTGAAAAAGACGCAGAATTTGATCGTGATGATGTTGGAGGAAAAAAACGTAAGAAAATGTCAAATAAAAGAAAAAAACATAGTCGTCGGCGCCGCACACATAGTCGTCGCCGCCGCACACACAGTCGCAGTAAATATTAAAACGCAGTAAATTTTTGTTATAAAAATATTATTTTATTTACTATATAAATTATTTGAATATTCAAAATGATAGTGTTACAGTCAATTCAACATTTACATTTTAACAATGAGTACAAATGTAAATGCAACCGCCGTGGTCTGCATGAGGATAATTCGACTGGTGGTAAAGCAGCGACCTTGTCGTGTGACCGTGAATGTGAAACTTGCTCGAAATTTCGCACAGTTTTTCAATCAGTTCTTCTTGTCCATTCATTGCCAAATCTTCGTGAATGTGCGCAATCATCGCGTCGCACATAAATCTCTCGAGTCTTGAAAATGTTTGAGTTTTTTTGTTGTCACTGTTGAAACAGTTGCCGCCGGCGGCGTAAGCACCACAACCACCATTCACAATATCATTCTCATTTGGTTCAACAAAATCGTCACGATTTACATCCAACTTCATTTCATATTTCCAAAATGTGTTGCATGACACACGCAAGTCCAAAGTGACATGGTTGCCATTATTATTTGCTTCTTGTCCTTGAGTTTGTGTCGGTTGCATTCTCGTGATTCTCGTGTACTGGTACTGTCCATTTCAAAGTTAATGAAAAAAAAATCAATTTATAATTTAATGTTGTTACACATTTTCAACTTCGTTTCCATTATAATTATGAATCAACGGTAATTCATGGTGTAAACCCGACGGATTTATGATTTTTTGTATTTTATTTGAGATATAATTTAATGGAACTTTTACTGTAGTATAAACACTATTTACAAAGTCAATGTGAGTTCCCATTTTATCACAATTTTTAATAACACTTCCATCCAATTTGAGTAGTATTAAATCAAGTTTTCTCTCTATGACTTCAATTCTGTCTGTTAATTCTTTCAGTTCGCTGCTGATTTGAGTATTCGTATTCATTATTATTAAATATAACAAATATAATAAATAATAATATTGAATTGTATTTATTATTGTTATTTATTATGTTTTAAATAAATGTGTAATTATTATTGTCATTTCTCTCTACTATAATGATAATTATTTTGAAATTATTCCGGTACCTCCTTCAATATATGATGTATGTGTCTTGTTTATTTTCTACACATTTATTTTCGCAGTTGCAATGAACTAAACCCGAACATTTTGTAATATCGCATTTGAATTGTTGCTTCGATTTTTCTAATGAATTATTTCTCTCTTCTTCATGAAATATTTGTCTTTGTTCATCCTCGTCATCGTTCCATTCGTTTTCAACTTTACGATGCTGCTCTTTGCGAAACAGTGAAGCAAGACACATTTGTGTATGAATTTTTTTTGAAAAACCTCGAATTCCTGGACTTTTAAACAATTGAAGGAACATTTTGTTATTCTTAATACTTGATACTATTTTATTGTATTTATATATTTATCTTTATTATTATTTTAATCAAGTCCGGCTTGTGTTTCTGTTGCTTGTGTTCTTTTACGAGTGTTATAAGTTCTTATAGTTCTCATATCATAACTGCGTTTTGACGTGGGCGTGGGCGTCTTACGTTTTGATGGTGTCCTCTGTTTTGACGTGGGCGTCTTACGTTTTGATGGTGTCCTCTGTTTTGATGTGGTTTTTCTCCTTGTTCTTCGAGGTACCATACTCATTGTAATAAGTTGTTTCTGTGTGGTTTTTTTCCGGGTTTCAGCAGCAGCAGGAACATCAGTAACTGTATCAATTGTCTCAGCTAAAATCAATTCCTCTTCTGGCATTATTTCCAACTGAGCCGTTGGAGTGAGAGGAATGTCAATTCCCTTACTTCTCATGTAATGCCGTTTCAGTTTATCGAATTCGCGGACTATTTCGTCTAATAAAGGGTCTACCAAATCTGGTTTTGCACTTAATTTTTTACTGAAGTTTGGTTGTGAACGTGGCTTATTAATAAAAATTCTTTTTTTCGCAAATGGCAACTCTTTTATATATTCCCACTCATCTTGTGGAAATGGTTTGGATGGTCCAAATACTTTTATTTTGCGCACAATGTTTGCAAGTTGTACCATTTCTTTTTGTATGGCAGAACTTTTCCCGCCATCTTCAGATTCCTTTTTGGGCAAACCAAGTTCATATATTCCGGTAGGGTCATCAACATCCGCCTGTTTAAAATCAGAACGCACCATCATGTTGCCAAAATATTGTTGCGTAAATTTGTTGCCATTCAGTGTAACAGACATTGGTAAATGAAAGTAATCAAAAAAACACACACCCTCTTCCCCAATTAATGAATCATCTAAATTGAAACCCAACTTGGTATACATGAAAAATCCTGGTGTATTTTTATACGCATGCGCCAGTTCCAAGATGCATTTTTTTTCTGAAACATCATCATTAAATTTGATACAATACAAACACGCTCCAAGTAAAAGTTTGCCTAAACCGCTTTGAGAACAAATCAAATTTACTGCATACACGTTTGGTTCTCTCGCACACTCTCCCAGCTCTGCAATTACAAACCCCAACACATTGTCATCACTTTTATTTTGTAAAAATAAAATATCAAATTTAGACTTCATTGAAAAAATTGCGTCATCGAGCGCAATCGCTCTATAACGTCGCCCGACATCACTTCCGCATATTGAACCAATGCGTTGATACAGTTCATCCTGAGTATATTTGTCTATAAAACCACCACGAGTAAAATTAGACAATGTTTCAAATTTAATCCCCTTACTATCAAGAAATTTTTTCATGTCACTTAACTCAGATAACTCGCGAATTAATTCATTTTTAAATAATGGATTATTTGTTTTTTTTCGCAATTCGCTCAACCGTCTTGTATAACTATTATGAGTAAGTAGTTTAGGACCTCCTGATTCATCTTTCTTCTCTTTATCTTCTTCTTCCATTGAAATAAAATTTTTATTTATATATTTATATCAATATAATAATTATTTTTTTATATATACATTTATAACAGGTTATAGATTATTTTACTTATATAAAATGATCAACTGATTGTGTGTATTTTATAGTGTGTATCGTTTACAATACACACTATAGATATTAATTTAATTTGTTCTGGAAATTGTAGCCGACACGTAAGTAGTTCCACCCCAACCAAGAGTATTAGTTTGGAAAACATAAGGGTAGTAAGTATCTGATGCACCGATTACGTAATTATTATCCGTATAAGTTATTGTAGTTCTATACGAACCACCAGACGCAGTTGAAACATAACTACTTGCCCATAGACCAGTACTCTTTGCAGCTCCTTGAACTGAACCTGAACCGCTACTATACAAGTCACTATATCCATGTATCATTTCGACACCGCCTCCACTTTGGTATAGTCCATCATACCAAAAAGTCCACGTTATAGCGTAGGTAAATCCACCGGTTATATAGACCCCAGAATTAAAAAGGGTTTGATTATTATCAGCAACATTTCCAGATTGAAATGGCATAGCAAAAATAAACTGCGGAATTGATACGGATGGCGGATAAGAAGACCCATTAATACTAGCGACATTAATATTATTAACCGAATTAATATCTTGACTATTCATATTTATTGAAGTAGATGCAGTATTATCAATAGCTAGAACATTAGGAAGACCATAAGGGCTTGTAGGATAAGGTGGGTATGAAGAATTATTAATAGTTGATAAATTAATATTACTTACACCATCTATATTATTGCCATTCATATTTATTGAAGTATATGCATTATTACCATAACTTAATACGCTACTTAAATCTTGACTACCTCCACCACCACCACCTTGACTATAAGGTTGTCCATTAATATTAAATGTACCACAATATAAATTAAAATCATATCCGTTTGTTTGTAGCGTAAATGTTCCGCCAGAAGTATTAATACCGCTCCATGTATAACTCGCCGATTGATTACCTCCTATATACCTTGCATAAAATTGCTGTACATCTTGGTATGTTTCATAAGTTGCAGTTGTATCACTTAAATAGTATCTATTACTTGGTAGAGACGAATAAGGATTAGCAAAGTCCGCCCAAATTAAACCGGTTGTTGTAACTGATAATCCGTTTATAGTTAATACCTTAAGATTGTTTCCGCATTCAATATCTAAACAATATAATTTACCTTGATAAGTTGAACCATCAAATCCTACACGACATTCATCAGGCGTTAAAGTGCTTGTATAATTGTTTGCTGTTGCTTGAGTTTGGTAAGTTCCATTATTTCCCCCCATATTCATATTAAAAGAAGGTGTTGAATGTTGAATAAGACTTGGTTGTAATGTAAGCGTATTAGTATTTGGTGTAATGTAGTTTTGCGATTGTAAAATGATACTTTGAAATGTTATATCTGTTGTTCTTGGTGTTGTTGTTGGTGATGGTTCGTTTAAATGTATTTTCGTATTATCTATCAGCAAGGCAGAACTACCATTACTACTAAACAAATCTAATGACGACTTCTTAATGGTTAACTTCTCACTTGTTGTTGTTGTATTACTTAATAAAACTTCGCTATTTGTATCATTTAAATATAATCCATTAGGTGAAGTAACTTGTAAATAATCAGTTACTAAAGGTGTTGTCCCATATTGACTATCTTTTATCCAAGGGTAAGAAGAAGACATATGTGCAATCTAATTTATATATATATTATTAGATAATAAATTATATTTATTATTTATATATAATTTATAATTTATATAATGATTAAATGATTGCGCGTGTATATCACAGATATTAATTTAATTTGTTCTGGAAATTGTAGCCGATACGTAAGTATTTCCAGACCAACCCATAATATTAGTTTGGTAAATATTAGGTAGGTAGTTATCTGAGTTAATGATTACGTAATTATTATCCGTATAAGTTAGTGAAGTTCTATACATATTATTTGTTGAAACATAACTACTTGGATATATACCAGTCATCCTTGCATGTCCTGTAATTGAACCGTAAGAATTACTATACAAGTCGCCAAATCCCTCTATCATTTGTTTATCGCCTGCACTTTGGTATAGTCCATCATACCAAAAAGTCCACGTTATAGCGTAGGTACCACTGGTTATAAAGACTGGTGTACCAAACACAGTTGGAGTTCCATTATTAATATAATTAAATTGAAATGGCATAGCAAAAATAAACTGCGGAATTGATACGGATGGCGGATAAGAAGACCCATTAATACTAGCGACATTAATATTATTAACCGAATTAATATCTTGACCATTCATATTTATTGAAGTAGATGCAGCATTATTATCAATAGCCAGAACAGTAGAAAGACCATAAGAGCCTGTAGGATAAGGTGGATATGAAAAACCATTAATAGTTGATAAATTAATATTATTCACCGAATCAATATTTTGACCATTCATATTTATTGAAGTAGATGCAGTACTACCATAACTTAATGTGGTACTTAAATCTTGACTACCTCCACCACCACCTGGACTATAAGGTATTCCATTAATCTTAAATGTACTACAATATAAATCAAAATTATATCCGTTTGTTTTGTTTGTTTGTAGCGTAAATGTTGCGCCAGTAGTATTAATACCATTCCAGTTATAACTCGCCGATTGATTACCTGACATGTTTCTTGCATAAAATTGCTGTAGATCTTGGTAAGTTTCAAAAGTTGTATCGGTTAAATAGTATCTATTACTTGGTAGAGACGAATAAGGATTAGCAAAGTCCGCCCAAATTAAACCGGTTGTTATTGGAAATGATGATAATCCGTTTATAGTTAATACATTAAGATTGGTTGCGCAGTCAATATTTAAACAATATAATTTACCTTGATAAGTTCCACCATCAAATCCTAAACTAAATACGTATGGGTTTAAACTACTTGTTCTTGGAACTGATAATGCTTGAGTGTGGTAAGTCCCAGTTCCCATAAGCATAGTAAAATTAGGTGTTAAATGTTGAATAACGTTAGGTCGTAAAGTAAGCGTATAAGTAGGTGTACCTAAGTTTTGCGATTGTAAAATGATATTTTGGTAAGTTATATCTGTTGTTGTTGGTGTTGGTGTTGGTGATGGTTCGTTTAAATGTATTTTCGTATTATCTATAAGCAAGGCAGAATTACCATTAGTATTAACAAAATCTATTGACGAATTATTAATGGTTAACTTCTCACTTGTTGTTGGACTATTACTTAATAAAACTTCGCTATTTGTATCATTTAAATATAATCCATTAGGTGAAGTAACTTGTAAATAATTAGTTATTAATGGCGTGCTCCCATATTGACTATCTTTTATCCAAGGGTAAGACATATACAATTTAAGTTAGATTTAAACTAATAAAATATTTTAAATTATTCTAAATTATATTATTATAATAATTATTTTTTTATATATACATTTATAATAGGTTATAATTGATAATTTTGATAAAATGAATCTTGAAGTTTTCTTGAGTTTATCTTTTTATGCACATGTTGCAAATATAATCTTTGTGTTATTAGCACTATATTTTGTTATTTCAAATTTTTCATATCTTGAAAATATGTCTCCTGAAAAAAAAATATACATTGTTCTTCTTTTTTCCATATCTGCCGGTGTTCACGGGCTCTCACATCTTGGTTTAGAAAATTTATATCAATATAATCCAATGGGTTTTTTTGTTAGAACTGTACACAGCCTCATGTAAAACAAAATAGTTAAACAAAATATAGACAACAACTTTTAAAGACAATTTAAAGACAATGATGTAAGTAAATTTAAAAAAGACGAAATATATAAATAAAATGTACGACACAAGTTTTTACTGCACATATAAACTGATGGACACTGATGAAGATAAACAAATAATGTATCAGCTGCAATTACTCGACGCATTTGGTTTAAAAAAATATAATGATCACGAAATGAATGAAGAAATAACATTGATTCATGATAAAATAAAAGAATGTACGCAATTCAAAGAAATATGCAAAGCGTGTCGTGAAAATGAAAATTTTAAAGGGTTTCAAATGGATGAAGTGATAATGTTGATTTGTTTTTTTTCATTCGACACATTTGATTTATTTCATAAATGTTTGGTTGATTTTTTTACACACGGTTCTATTTTAGAAGATGCAACAACAAATATGATGAATGCATTTTTATAGAAATAAAAATATATAATAATATTATTTTATTATTATATAATAAGTATTTTAAAAAATATAGTACAACCGTTTTAATGTCTTGCACGCGAAATAAAAACACACCTTCTGATTATTGTTTAGAGCAAAAACAAAATACCCAAATATTTGGTTATTTAGAATATAAAAATTCGCAATATGGATATGCATATAACAATGCCATGCCGACGATGGGTGTTACACCAAGTCACATGCCGAGACAAATCTTCTCTAATAACTCAATTGATATTGAGTCTGCTCTTTTTGGAATAAATTCGACAAATATGGTAACGCCTCAAGCACCGGTCGTTCCTCAACTTGTTCAACTTCCCGAAATTTCATATTTTAACAGAATGCCATTTATTTTACCAAACCCACTTGTAGTTGAAAATAATCAACGCCCTTTCCCTATTCCTAATTAATCCATTCCATGAGGGAACTACGTTCCCCCATCCCCCCTCCTAAAAAAAAGGTTAAAGGAGAACCGTAGGTTCTCTTTATTCTTTCAATATTTTATCAATATTTATTTTACTTTTATTTACTCGTGGGTCGCCACCGGATTCGTTCTAAAAATTAAAATAAAATATAAAAATAAACATATAACAATAATAATATGAATACAGCAACAACAAAGCGTCCCATTTTCAATGGACGAGAACTAATACAAAGGCTCACTACACCTGGCTCACTAGCACAAACTGTTGATACCATGTTCACCAGTGATGGCTCGTCTATTTCTCCAGACACAGAAGTCCTTTCACGGCGGCTACGGGCAATTCAAATATCCGACGATACTGCTGTTCTGGTTGACATGTCAGTAAATCTGAGGAAGATCGGTATTTTTGCCCTAGAAGATTTGCAAGGCTTCACGCTAGATGAGCTGAAGGAGGAAGTGGCGGTGTTACGTCTAAATCGAGTGCAAATTAAAAAACTTTTCGATGCGCTGTCAAATATGTGATCGACCTTACAGTTGACACAAATGAGCGCGCCTCTTGTAGATTATTGTTTAGAACAAAAACAAAATAGTCAGTTCCCTCAATATTAAAACCAAGGTTTGAGTTCCAGTGTTTTTCCCTTCATGGTTGAAAGAGTTGGAGGAGGAATAAGCGTGTACATGTTGGAAACATCGCGCTTATAATTAATGTATGCTCGTGCTTCGCTAATGAGGCGAGGCGTGCACCAGTTGCACACCAGATTATTCAATGAGGCTATTTGCTCAGTAATGTTTGTAGGCTGGTTCATTGCACTTTCTAAATATATGGCCCGCATAATCATTTTTAGACTGTCGCAATCTTGCGGACCAATATCATATTTTCCACCACTCTCATTATAAACACCGGCGCGAATTCCATTCTGTATAATTTGCATATTTTTGTCACTGAAAAATGCCAATGACATTGGCGTGTCATTCCAGTTCCCTGTCATTGCATCAGTAAATGAGGTGCACTGAGAAGATATTGGCATTTTATCAAATAAGGCGAACTGCGCACTAGGACTAGGTCCTTCAATGTCAATGCGTCCGTTTGAAAATTGTTTAGGAAGATTCATTCAGTTGTCTATTAATATTATTTTATATTATAAATTTAATATTAATACATCTAAATTAAAATTATAAATTTTATATTAAAAAATATATACTTTGATTTAATTTTAATATATTTATATAATAAAATTAAATTAATTTGAAATTAATAAAATGAGTTTTCAAATGATTGTTTTATGGACAGCCGTGATAATATTTCTTGCAACATTAGGATTTATTGGTTACAGTATATACACTTCACAATATAACGTTGCTTGGCCTCCGTCGGTTTCAGACTGCCCTGACTATTGGAGCGTTAGTACTGATGGAACAACTTGCATTCCTAGCACTAGTAATTATAACAAGTGTTCTGCTGTAACACCTTTTACCGTAGTTCCTAATTTGTGTGATAAATTCACTCAGTCTCAAGCATGTATTAAAAATAATTCATTCTTTAATTGGTCGGGTGTTTCAAATAGTTTGACATGCAAATCAACATGACAATATATTAATTATTATCAATAAATTAATAATTAATTATTATCTAATATGAATAAATAAATAAATAAATAAATATATATATATATACAAATATATATATATATATATTTATTTAGACATTAAGACATTAATAATACAAGATATAATAAATAATACATCGAAATGGTGACAAAGAGAAATCTTGATGATAGCATAAACCTATGGATAAATATATTGAAACCGTCAAATGTTGAATGGGTATTAGACAATGACATGCTTTATTATATAAATAAAATGAAAAATAGGTGTAGCGAAAGCGTAGTTGATATCACGGCGAGAGAAAATTGTTACGCATTTTTCTCAAATCCAACCGATGTAGCCAGAATGGAATCTCGCACATTTATTTGTTCGTCTTCGTGCGTGGGCTACACAAATAATGCATGGAATGTTGATGAATGCTTCACAGAAATGATTTCGCACATGAGAAATATAATGGTAGGCAGAACCATGTACATTATTCCATTTTGTCTAGGAACAATTGGTAGCAAATATGCAAAGTATGGCATACAAATAACTGATTCAGAGTATGCGTGCATAAATATGCAAATCATGTGTCGTACAGGGAAAGCGGTTATGGATGCTACAAAAGATTTCGACACATTTATTCCGTGTATTCACACAGTCGGCGAATGCGATTTTCAAAATGCAAAATGGGCAAGCAGCAGTATGAAGTATATTTGTCACTTTACCGACAATTCACCATTTGTGTTGTCGTATGGGTCCGGATACGGCGGAAATGCAATTCTGAGTAAAAAATGTTATGCTTTACGCATCGCAAGTGTTTTGGGAAAACGGGAAGGTTGGCTTGCAGAACACTGCCTGTTGTTAAAAATGACATCACCTCCCCCGCTTAAAGAAGTAAAATACATTCTCGCGTCTTTTCCTAGCGCGTGCGGAAAAACAAACCTGGCAATGATTACGCCGTGCAAAGAATTATGCGACGAAGGCTGGACGTTTGAAACGCTGGGTGACGACATTGTGTGGATGCACTCGATTGATGGACGGTTGTACGCCCAAAGCGTTGAAAATGGATTCTTCGGCGTGGCACCAGGCACAAATACGCATAGTAACCCGCATGCAATCGCATCTCTTTCAAAGAATTGCTTGTTTACCAATTGCGCAACTTATGTAAATGAAAATGGAAAAACGGACGTGTGGTGGGAAGGACTCACCCGCGCGCCGCCATCACAATTCACAAATTGGAAAGGCGAATCCAATGTGTCGCCAGCGGCACACCCTAATGCGCGATACACGTGCCCGATTGTAAACTGTCCCGTTCTTGCATCAAATTACGACGCGCTAGTGCCCATTCACGCAATTATATTTGGAGGACGCCGTCGTTCGTGCATACCGCTGGCATCAAAAGCGCGAGACATTTATCAGGGGATTTTTTACGGAGCCACGCTGTCAAGCGAAGAAACGAGCGCGAATTCAGAGGCGAAACTGGGAAACATTCGTTTTGACCCAATGTCGATGCGCCCGTTCATCGGTTACAATGTTTGCGAATATTTTCAGCACTGGATTGATTTCATGAAGAAGTTGAACGTGCCTCCGCAATTTTATTTGGTAAATTGGTTTAGAAAAGATGAGGATGATAAATTTATTTGGAATGGATTTTCTGAAAATTCTAAAATATTAAAATGGATATTTTTGCAGAAGCAACAAGAACAAGAAGAACAAGAACAACCACAGCACACTGATGCGGATGAGCAAAGCAGCGCATTTGGCCAACACCCGTCACTTGCTGATTTGTATTTAGATGAAACAAACGATGATGATAAGCGCAAATGGAAACAACTGTTTTCTTGCAAACCGGAAGAGATGTCAGATTTTAAAATGCGCGTGACTGATTTTTTTAATGAACTTGAAAAGAATAGTCCTGTGGGCGTTCCACACGAACTAAAAGAACAACTCGATAAACTTTGTTAAAAAAGTGTAAAACTAATCTATAATCTAATAAGTGTTACAAGATTATATAATTATAAAATTAATTATATAAACATAAAAATAATAATATATACATCATTACACTCGTACACATCACTACCACACAATTGTAATAAATGAATAAACTTGATTTAAATAAAATACTTGATAGAGAAAATACTTATAATCAAGTAAAAGATATACTGCATAACATTCAAAAAAACGATTCCCATGATCAGATTAAAAAGGGATTTTATATATACGGAAATCCGGGGTCCGGTAAAACGGAATTTGTAACTTCCATGTTGAATGACATTGGTTATGACGTTATCAAATACGATGCCGGTGACATTCGAAATAAATCAATTATTGAAACCATTGCAAAACACAACATGTCAAATCGCAACATCATGTCCATGTTTGATAAAAAGGTGAAACGAATTGTGATTGTAATGGATGAGATTGACGGAATGAACAATGGTGACAAAGGCGGAATAACATCTCTTATTAAATTGGTCAGACCAAAAAAAACAAAAAAACAAAAATTAGAAGAATCAACAATCAACCCAATTATTTGCATTGGAAACTATCATGCAGATAAAAAAATAAAAGAGTTGATAAAGGTTTGTCATACATTTGAACTTAAAACTCCTAATAAAAGTCAAATGTCGAAAATTATTACTAGTTTAATGCCGACACTTGAATCCAATTTGAATGATAGTATTTTAGATTTTATACAGGGCGACTTGAGGAAATTAACGACGGTTTATAATATTTACAGTCAGGATAAAGAGATAAGTGAGAAAAACATTTTATCCAAAGATGAACCCGAATCCAATGTGTCTGGAGGTGCGGGACATATTTTAAATTGCGATGTTATTAAAATGATTTTTCAACCCAAAACATATAATGAAGATAGCAAACAGCTTACGCAAAAATTGTTTAGCTGCAATTATCCAATTGAACAGCACGGTACGCTGTTGAATGAAACTGATAGGACAATTGTTGGATTACTTTGGCACGAAAATGTAATTGATGCTATTTCCAAACATAAAAAAACGGATTCAATTCGATTTTATAAAATGGTTCTTAATAATATATGTTTTGCAGATTATGTTGACAGAATAACTTTTCAGAAACAAATATGGCAGTTGAATGAAATGAGCTCACTTATTAAAACATTTTATAATAATAAACTTTATCACGAACACGAACCTTTTAAAAAAAAAACAAAATTCGCCCCAACTGAAATTCGTTTTACAAAAGTTCTAACAAAGTATAGCACAGAGTATAACAACTCGCTGTTTATACAAAATTTATGCCAGCAACTTGCCATGGACCAAAAAGATATGTTTTCATATTTTCTGTCATTGAGAGACAAATATAAATACAGCGAAGATGATATACACGAAATGCTGGATAATTATGATATTGGTTCCTTGGACATTTCGCGAATATTTAGATACTTGGATAAATACATGGGACTAGAATCAAACGTTTCTGTTTCCACTAGTGCTGGTGCTGGTGCTGGTGCTGATGACCCCGACGCTGCTGATGTTGCTAACATTGATGATGAATGAATGATGAATAAAGGTGGTGTGGCGGCGCATGTCATCCTACCTCCATCTCATCCGACAAATCTATCTCCATATAGTTGCCAATATCATCATGATGACTTACAGCAGGCGCACTGACAACTGCTGCTGCTTGTGCTGCGGCGGGAGTTGCCATTCCGCGAGTGAACGAAGGCAATGCACTTCTTTTCATGTTTTCTTTTATTATATTTAACCAGTCTCCACCGTATCTCTCACGCATTTTGCCCACATACTGTGACCATTGGGAATCAGTCAGTTTGGGCAAAGGCAAATTATCTCTAAAATTTTGTAGTGACACAGACATTGACTCAGGCATTGACTCAGGTATTGTTGGTATTGACCCAGGTATTGTTGGTATTGACCCAATAATTATGTCGTGATAAGTAATTATTTTTTTCATTGAATCGTAGTAAAAAATTGGAACATCATTGTGAAAAAAATCTTCTTGAAATGCCTTTATTATACGTTCGGTAGTATCATTATCACTTAGATGCGATGTAATCAATGTGTTTTCATCAAAGAATTCTGTTAAACACGTTATAATAACGTCTCGATATTCATTATATGGGTAACCACTATTTATTAAACCTTTAAGAGTATTGGTTTCAATTAAAACTGAACGACCAGGAGTAAACATCAGTTTATTTTTAGCATTATCAATTCCTTTTATTACTTCTAGAGATAATATTATTTTATCTTGACTTATAAATTCTACGTCATATTTTTCTTTTAAATTGTCGAATGTCACACCAGTTGGTCTTATTTTATCCTTTAACCAAATTTTATTATGGGAACAGTAGCCTTCATAATTATTAAAAAATTCTCCACCGCCATGGTTTGACACTAGTAGACCCGTTTCTTTTTCTGTTTCTATTTCTCTAGGGACTAGATAAACCTCCAAATCAATTAGAAATAATTTTTTGTTACATGTAACTACATTATCACAATGTAAATCTGAAATTCTTAATTGCTTACATATCTTTTCTGTTGTAGATATATCTTCCATGTATTCGACTAATTCAGGAGATGTCATAGTGTTTTCATCTTTGATATTTTCCAAATACTCTTGATAACCATAATTTCCTAAATTAATTGTTGTGTAAGTTCCTAAATTCGCCATTTGAAAAACACTATTTGTTTTATTACATAAAACATCTTCTGCTAAAAGACAGCGTGGTTTATAAACGATTGATTTCAAATCATTGAATACAAGTTTCAAAGCAATTTTTCCATGGTTGTGACTTTCATCACCCAGGCACTCCACCAGTACCAAAGTATGTGATTGAGGAATACCTAAATGTTCTTGTAATAAAGCTTTAGCTTGTGTTACTCGTTGAATAACCTCCTTAATTAATTCAGTAAAATCATCTTGTACTTGTAAAATAATTATTTCTTGATCTTCAGGATCAATCCTGTCATTTAAAGCAACATTAGAAAGTTTTTTAAATAAATAGTTATTACAGGTTGTACCACAAATTACGAAAGATTTTAAAAATAAATCACAATATTCTTTTAACACTTTTAACATTTCACTCCTTACAATTTCATATTTTTTTGGGTTTAGAGGATCAAAAGGAAGATGAATCGCATTTCTATGTTTAGTTAATACTAATAAAAGTTTACCCCCCCCCTTACTTTGATAGAAACATGAACGCGATTTATTGTTTGACCTTTTAGAAAATCTTGACTTTTTACACCTTTTAGAGAGTCTTGACTTTTTAGACCTTTTATACCTTTTAGACTTATATTTTATCTTCTTTGTTCTATTTATTATTGTCACCATCTTTATCTAATATATAAAAATATATAATTTTTATACTTTTTTAAAGTATAAAAACTTGAAATTATTGATATGATTATGAAGACGGAAGCGGACACAAGCACAGCTTGATCTCTCCCAAACTCGCCACATAATATTTAACCACCAGCGGCAAATCGTTTTCAAGGTACATTTCAATCTGGTTGCACAGATTCGTGCATTTAATAAAATATCCAAGATTTTTTAGAGAGAATTCTCCCTGAATAATTTTATTTGAATCCTGTTTGTGAATAAATTTCATACTGTCATCAGACTCAACGCGCCGAACTTCTGCAGTGGCAAACTGTCCAGAGCATCGAAAAATCAGTTCATTTCCTACAGATTTTATCTCAATCTTTTCCGAAATGCAAGACAAGTCTCTAATTATTTTTTGAAAATCGGAAGAAGGCAAATTAATAACAGACGAAAAAACCACATTTGGTTCAACAAGCTCTTCGGGGTCGGGTTCAATCAAGCGGAGCTTTTGAGTTTTGCACTGTTTAATATCTCCATTTTCAAACTTTAGCCCGAGATACGACACAACGCCGTCATTGTAATCCTTGTTTTCAATGTAAATTGTCAGCGTGTCATCATTATCAATGGAATTGATAAGCTTGAAAAGATGAAACATGTTTACGCCAATAATAATTTTGTCTTTGTGACACTCATACATTTCAAAATTCTCCGCAGCAAGATACAAGTGCGCCAACATGGTGTGCGACTTGTCCATGTTGATAATTCTTATGCCATCCTTTTGAAACGTAATATTCGTTTCAAGAAGAATATCCTTTAAAGCCGTCATTAGCGTTCGAAATGGCGCAATTTGAACGGTTTTTATTGTTAAAACGTTGTCAGTTGACATATAATAATTTAACAAATCAATATGTGTTTATTCAATATAAATATCTAATTCGTTTAATCTTTAAATACTTAATAATGTTATTATCATTTTACAAGAAATAATCCTATATTCATTGTATTTAGTTTTAATTTTATTTACATAATAAATTAATATAATGTATTAATATATCAAGATTTCTTTCTTTTTTTTATTAGTATGAAAAATAAAAATAAAACCAAAATACAAAACTCAAAATTGAGCGTTCAAAAAATAAAGAATGGTTTAAAATATGAATTGAATGGGTGGAAGTGCATATCAATTTCGGGGTCCGCTTACAATCGCGGTTATGCGCATGGACAACTGTTGAAAAATGAATTAGCAGAAGTGCATAAAATGTTGAAATACAGTTTGTATGAAGACTTTGGAAGACCAATGGAGACATTCATTGAAATTTCAAATGATTTTTTTAAACCAAAAATAAAAGAGAATTATCCGGAAATTTACGAAGAAATGGAAGGCATTGCGCGCGGGTCTCAACAGTCCATCGATTTTATTGTACTATGGAACTGTTTTGTAAGTTTAGACTACTTGTATGCATCATTGAGTCAAGTATTGAAATCGCGCAATGATGCCGTGTTGACTACAAAATATGAAAAATTATTAGAAATGGACTTCGGCACGAGTTCAGGAAGTAAAAAAGGAATGAGTGCCAGGGAAGGCGGAGCTCAAGACCGTTGTTCCGCGTTTATTGCAGTTGGCTCATACACAACCGACGGTAAAATAGTGTGCGCGCACAATACATTTGATAATTTTTTGAGCGGACAGAATTTCAATATAATAATAAGCATTATACCGTCAAACGGACACCGCATGCTGTTTCAAGGCGGACCTGGATTTGTATTTAGCGGAACTGATTTTTTCACCTGCAGCAGCGGCATTTTTGGAACGGAGACAACATTGGGCGGATTCAACGCATATGAAAATAATGACCCAATATGTTGCAGAATAAGGAGCGCAATGCAATACGGAAACACGCTGGATGACTATGTTGAATACTTGACGACAAATAATTCGGGTGACTATGCGTCAACCTGGTATTTTGGAGACACAAACACCAATGAAATATTGAGAATAGAGCTGGGACTAAAATATACACCAGTTGTTAGAACAAAAAATGGTTACTTTATCGGTTTTAATGCAGCATATGACCCACGAATAAGAAATTTGGAAAGTGTTAATAGCGGTTTCGATGACGTTCGACGACACCAAGGAGCAAGGCGTGTTCGTTTAGAACAATTAATGCGCCAACATCGAGGCAGTATTGACATTAATTTGGCGAAACAGATTATATCCGACCACTATGATGTGTATTTAAATAAAACGAATTTGTGTTCGCGAACGGTTTGTTCTCATTATGAGCTGGACGACCGCGCATTCATGTCTCAAGCAGACCGACCGAAACCTTTTGCGCCGCGAGGAGCATTAGACGGAAAAGTTATAAACAGCGACCTTGCGCGCGAAATGAAATTTATGGGAATTTGGGGGTCATCGTGCGGAACGCCATTTTATAAAGATGCATTTTGTGAACACAACATGCAGTGGGAAATGTTGAAACCATATTTGCACGACAGACCGTCGCAGGTGTGGACGACATTTGCTTTGACATCAAGGTCAATACCAACGTCAAGGTCAATGTCAAAACATTCAAAAAAAACAAGTACAAAAAAAAGAAAAATGAAGCGAAGTACAACATCTAAATTAAATAAAATTATAGAGGTGTAAGTCAATATTATTATTTTTATCCATTATCGATAATTATTATTTTTTAAATAATTTGAATAGACTTTAGGAATTTTAGACTTGACTGTTCAAATTATTTAGATTTTTTATGACTTGGTTATTATCAATTTACTTGGGTTTAAATGAATATTATATATTTTTTATATGTTTTATATAATATATATAATAATAATATATAATACAAAATATATAATTTTTATTATAACTCATGTCATTTAGTTACCCATCATCATCATCATCTGACTATTCCTCGTCGTCGTCATCTTCGTCGTCATCAGACCCTTCACTTTCTTATTTTTCTAAATTAACATCATCATTTGGATCATCGGATATATCAAGCAGCAAAGATTTTTTAGAGTCAAATACATTTATTGCAAAAACTGCATTTTTATTATTAGTAATCATTCTTTTTTTTATTTTTTTGCGAATTGGTATCGCACTTCTCTCCTGGTTACTCGCCCCCAGTCAAAATATGACACTGCTCAACGGAATGGCAGATGCAACACTTCCAATTGTAATTACTCAAGACCCAAAATCAACAACTTCAATGCCGATTATTCGTTCTACAAATCAAATTTACGGAATGGAATTCACATGGGCCGTTTGGTTGTTTATTAAGCCGGTGCAGCCGAGTACGGCGCCGCAACACGTATTCAGCAAAGGTGCTGGTCCATCGACGTCGCCGTGTTCAAATAACGCACCAGGGGTTTATTTGACGAGTACAAACACGCTTAAAATATTGATGGATGGTGTTGATATGCCTGCGTGCCAAGACGCAGCTACACCTTCTACGCATTCAATTACAATTGATAACATGCCAATTAATAAATGGTTCCATGTTGTTATTCGTCTTACAAATAATACGTTGGATGCATACATTAATGGACGTTTGACTCAACGACTTGTTATGACAACTGTACCGAATCAAAATTATGACAACGTGTTTATATGCAATGGTGGAGGGTTCAATGGCTATATTTCAGACTTGAAATATTACAACTCATCTATTGGAACAACAGAAATAAATTCACTGGTTTCAAATGGACCAAACACCAGCATTAATACAAGTAGTTTGAAAAATAATATTCCACCCTATTTATCAATAAGTTGGTATGATGATAATACCACCGTACCTTCTTCCTAATATAGAATCAAGTTTAGAGATTTTTAGTTCAATAATAAAAATAAAATATAGGCATATGTATATTTTATTTATATCATTTTACATTGTATAATGTCGAATCCAAGTTCAAATGCAAATGATTGTGAAACAAGTTGTTGCGTGTTCAACTATTACACAAAAACTGTATATAATCCAAATCCGCCGCGACTGTGGTCACGTTTTAACTATGTGTGTCCGTGTTCTCCAGGGCAGCCGTCATCTCCGGGACAGCCGCCATGTTCAACCGATTTTGTGAAACTTGATGAGCGAAGAAAAGCCGAGATTTTAAAATATAAAGCCAACAGCAGCAACATTACAAAAAAACAGCAGTATGCAAATGCTGCAAGCAATCGTTGGTTAACAGGTAGAAAACGGAGCTGGGCAACCCAAACCGATACGTATACGAATACGAATCCAAATACCAGTACTTTAGAGCGAGTCGGCGACGTTCTCATATGCAACAATAATAATGTGAGCTGCACGCTAACAAGTGACGCCAATGTCCCTGGAAAAGTCATACCCCTTTGTTATAACCCGTTGGTTCCGCTGTATAATTACAAGGTTACAAGGACCTATAAATCAGGCGGAACAAAATGGACTGAATACGGACCTCCGCCCAAAGTTGCATATTAAGAGAACCTATGGTTCTTCTATGACCTCTCCCTTTTTACCCTTTTTATTTACAACGTAATAGCGAATAATATTAAATAAATAATATTTATTATTATTTATAATTAAAAATGGGAAATAACATGTCCTTGGGTTACGATGAAGAAGACGAACAAGAACAACAAGAACAACAAGAACAACAAGAACAACAAGAACATTTAAATAAAAATGAAGAATGTAGTGAAAATAAAAATATTAAAAAATCAAATATTAAAAATAAAGAATGTGCAAATACAAATGCATCAGTGTCGATAGAGGAACAGGCAACTGCATCAAAAATAAAAAAACGTTCCAAAACTATTCGAAACTTGAAAGCATCAAAAAAGGCGGGAAAAACAAAAAGTAATAAACGTATTTTAAGAGAATATCAATCTCGTTATAATGAAAAAAGCAATGATGGGGAACAACGCGCGACAAGTTCGACGGGTTCTACGCTCTTAAATTCGGATTGATGCAAATGTCCATTGTCGGAAAAATGTCACCCGACATACACTGGTCATTTTCACCCACTCTTATACAGCTCCTAAATCCTCGGTCTTCGCCAATGTAACAATACCCAGATTTAGAACGACCGCCGCCTTGTGTAACACTTGTCGCGTCATCAGGTGAGGGTATGGGCGCCATCTTTTTCAAATTCGCAAGACCGGTAGACAATACATTGTTTTCAGTCGTTTCTACTGTTTCTGGATTTAGGGGTGGAGGATTCAGCGCCGTAGCTTGCGCTTGTTGTTGATTTTGTGCTCTCATTTTAACTTCGGGTGACAGGTTGAGCCCTTTTTCTAGAACATCTACACTTCCGGTTACCGCGCCCGATGCTACATCTGCGCCGCCCTTTAAACCCGCTGCACCAACGCTTGCAGTTGTTTTAACTGTTTCACCAGTAGAATACCCAATCCATTTTAGTGCAGACTCAATCAAATCAGTAAATTTTCCTAAATTAAACAGATTATATATTAAAACCCATATAATCAACACAATTAAGATTCCCGATATGATGGACCAAATGCTGTATCCAGATTCCGAGCTGCTTTCACCGCTTGCGGTGTCTGGTGCCAATGAGTCTGTTAAAAAATTCAATGAATCACTTGATGACTCTGTTATTGATGCTGGTGCTGATGATTCTGCTGCTAAACTCATTGTTATTATTTGTATATACTAATATTTACTAATATTATTATTTACTATTATTTACTATTATTTACTATTATTTACTATTATTTACTATTATTTACTATTATTTACTATTATTTACATAATTACATAATTACATAATTACATAATTACATAATTACATAATTACATAATTACATAATTACATTTTGTTTACATCATTGCAACTAGTTTGTATGTTGCCCATGTTGTTGCTGCAAAGAGCGTTCCTCCCCACAAGGTGTCTGAAACTGCTGTTTTCCACGAATATTTTGTAAACATGGCAAGATTTGTCATATCAAATACTCCGTACAAAAACACTCCTAGAATAAACGCATCAAAAGGACTTTTATTTTGCAGTATAATAAAATAATTGAAAACGCCTATAACGCACACATATGATAAAATTGCGCCATACACATTTGGTTTTAAAGGCGCATTTTGAATAAGTTCAACGTTGGATTTGAATATTGATATTCCAATGTTGTACAAGTATAATCCATCTACAACCAATAGTACTACAGATGAAACAAGAAAAAGGATTAGTTTTTTATTAAAACTCATTTATATATAATATAATATAAATTATATCATAAATTATATCATATATTTTATATAGTTGTTACTAATTTATTCTTTTTTTGAAATAAATTGTGTGAAACTGTTGAGTTTTTCAATTTTGTCAATTGTTTTTTCCAGGTCACTTCGTTTTACACCTTGCATCAAGTAGTCTGTTGCCGGGGCAACTTCATTTTTTTTTATTTGTTTATAAACTGAATTTATTTTTTGAACTACTAAATCGACCATGTCCTTGTTTTGAGGCAAAATGATTTCTTTTTCGGTGG
>Ga0315288_10001425_pt1 | contig 31047 bp, 24 predicted proteins | sample YL17G11_20_MG_FD_203454 | JGI IMG/M metagenome (GOLD analysis project Ga0315288, IMG submission 203454) | Sediment microbial communities from Yellowstone Lake, YNP, Wyoming, USA - YL17G11_20 | ecosystem: Environmental > Aquatic > Freshwater > Lake > Sediment | place: USA: Wyoming | collected...
AGAAACTGATCCCAACATGAAAAGCTTTTCATCTTGTAATGACCATGGTATCGTTGGACACATTGATGGAATTCGTAGATGGGTAGAAAGTCCATGAGTTGGGCAAAGATTGTTTTTCCGGAATTCACAGGTCATCTCCTTCTGCAATTTTGCAGAAGTATGACCTTTTGTGGCGTTCAAATCGATAAAAAACATTTTAGGTCAAATTCCTTTGGGTTTTAAGAAGTTACATTTTGTTCCAAACGAAACGTTGGGACACTACTGAGTTTTGGAACAAATAAGAACACGCGTTCTTACTCCTTAATTTTTGAATTTAGAGTTAGAAAGAGATGTTACAGGCCACAAGATATTTTGATAGTTTTTCCAAAGATGAGCGAGATCGAAGATGGCAACGGGTTCGGGAATTTATGAAGAATAAAGGATTGGATGGTTTGGTGGTGGTAGGTTTCCGTTATGGTGAGCCGTTGGATCGCTACCTAAGTAATTGGATTCCTGGCTGCATCGTGATCTTCCCTTTAGAAGCACCACCAACTCTTCTTGCACGCATGATTCCAGAGATGTTCGCCCTGAGATCAGATATGCCAGAAAAAGACCGCCCCTGGATTGAAGACATACGACCGGGGATTCAAGGTGGAGCGATTATTACCGTCCTTCGAGAAAAGGGATTAGACCGGAGCCGTGTCGGTGTGGTAGGTACAGATACTTTGCGTACGGATTGGGGAGGTTGGATCCCTTTCAGAACATGGAATCGAGTGGTCAGCGGGTTGCCTGAATGTAGTTTTGAAGACGCTACCGCTGCCTTTGCCGAATTGGTTTTGGTCAAAAGCGACGAAGAGTTGGTACAAGTCCGGCAAGCTGCCCAAGTACTTGAGCTTGCTTGTAAAGAGATGGTCAAAACGGTTCGATCCGGGGTGACTGAACTGGAGGTATACTCAACCATTCAGAGTGTGCTTTCTAAAAATGGGGTTTATGCTCCGAATCTAATTCTAAGATCGGGACCTGATAACATTAGTTGGGGGCAACCGCCCTGGCTTTTTGGTGTCGGCTCACCACGGATATTAGAACCTGGCGATATAGTCCAGGCAGAAATTTTTGCCTGGTGTGGAGGGTTAGAGGCCCAGGTACAAATGTCAGTAGCTATCCCTCCCGTTTCTTCAGCAAACAACAAATGTGCTCAACTAGCCCGGCAGACTTATGAAGAAGGACTGCAACATTTGAAGGCAGGAAAAAAGTTTGCCGAAGTGGTGGCGGCTATGGAAGCTGTTTTGGATTCCCCTGGCGTTTGGCATTTGACACCTCTAATCCACAGCATGAATCCAATGGTTTGTATTGGCCCCACTGGGGTAGGGATTGAGTCCCTGCCTGGTGTAGAAGCTTACCGCCAGGTAGGAACCAGTCGTATCCGAGGAGCTGATATAGTTTTGGAGCCTGGGATGGTGTTCGAGTTGGAGCCTAATGCTTGCATTAAAAGGCATCGGGTTAACATCGGGGGCACAGTAATTGTTACCGAAAGGGTGGCCGAGCCATTAAACCAGCTCTCAACCGAAATGCGGTTGGCTGGAGAGGCATAATACTATTTAAGAATAAAGTGGAAACAGGGCACGAGGTTTTTAACGTAGCTTCAGTAGTTAATGCAGCGGCTCGCAAATGGGGTAGTCGGGTGGCGCTGTATCATTATGACAGTAAGAGCACGGTCACCTATATTGACGTGGAATACATGTCAAACCGGGTTGGAAATGCGCTTCGTGCTTTAGGGGTAGAGATCGAAAATCGGGTGGCAATCCTTATGGATGATTGTCCGGAGTGGGCGTTTGCTTTTTTTGGAGCACTTAAAATCGGTGCTATTCCTGTTCCTTTAAACACGCTGCTTACTAAAGAGGAATACGTTTTTTTCATCAGTGACACGCGTGCGAAAGTCTTGTTTGTGGATGCTTCTCATTTTGATAAAATTGAGGGGATAATACCCTCTTTTCTTTACCTAAGGCATGTGGTCGTGAATAAAGGAGTAGATTTCGGGAAGATAGGAGGAAGGGCATTAAATTGGGAAGCTTTTATCCAAGGAGCTGCTGGAGAGCTGGAGATCGAGCCCACCTATTCTTGTGACGTGGCTTTGCTTATTTACACCTCTGGTTCTACTGGGAGGCCCCGCGCGATCATGCACTCCCATAGTAAGATGGCTAAGCCCTCGTTATCACTTAAAGACTTTTATGGTATAGGGGAAGGCGATGTTCAGTTTCATATCCCTAAATTGTACTTTTTGACTAGCTTGGGAGGACTTATTAGTGCTTTTGATAATGGGTCGTCGGTGGTTCTACTTTCTGGCCGCCCCACACCATCAACGATACTAGCGGTAATTGCTCAGTATCGACCGACTTTTCTGAACGGTTCTCCTACAATCTTTGCCCGTATAGTGGATGCTGCCAGAGAAAACCCTAATTGGGCAGACTTAAGTTCCATTCGTTATATTTTTTGCGCCGGAGAAGCATTATCGCTGGAGCTATTTAAAAGCTTTCAGAAAACATTTGGGAAACCTCTTTATAACTGTTGGGGTACCCAGGAAGTTGGTTGTGCGCCTCTTTCCTGGCGATACGGAGAAAAAGTACCGTTGAAGAAGGTGGGCAGCACAGGAAAATCAATTCTGCCAGGAGTTGAAATCAAAATTGTCGACGATCATGGAAATGAGGTTCGGAATGGAGTAACTGGTGAGATAATGCTTCGATTAGAAAGTCAATTTCTTGGATATTGGCACGAATCTAAAGAAACAGTCCTGAGGTTCTACAAAGGGTGGTATAAACCCGGTGATTCTTTTGTCCGGGATCACGATGGCTACTACTGGTATCTCGGGCGGCTAGACGATATGGTTAAAGTAGGTGGACGCCAAATTTTTCCAGTTGAAATAGAACACACAATAGCGCGTCATCCTGCTGTTCAGGAGGCTGCGGTAATTCCCTTAAGTAATAAGTTTGGTTTGATTGAACTCCATGCTTTTGTGGTGTTAAAGGAAGAAAATAGTCCTTCGATTGAACTAGCAGTAAAAATCCAAAACTTTGTTAAAGAAAAGTTGGCTCCTTACAAAAGACCTCATCACGTGAAGTTTGTTTCAGAGTTACCGAAAACAGCTACTGGTAAAATCCAACGCTTTCGTCTCAGAGAGTTGGCTCTGGAATAGAGGGAAAAAAGAGAAAAAGCACAACAAGAATCTTTATATCTAATCATATTGATAAGTAGTACAGCCAAATATCTCCATAGGAGGTGTGGGGTATGGAAAATATAGTCAATAGACCAAAAAATAAGATGTATGCAACACCTAAAGAGCAACAATTTCAGGGAGAACCTTCATTTTGGTCGCCTATGGGCGCTGGGAAAGCTGAACCTGGAGAAAAATGGGTTCCAACTTACTGCTTGTTATGTAACAGTGGCCCAGATCCTATTCGAGTTCACGTAAACAGGTACGGGGTAGCAGATAAAGTCGAAGGAAATCCAAACTTCATGGGCATGCATCCGAATGACGGTAAGTGCTGTTTTAAAGCACTGGGTTTGGTAGAAAAGATATATAACCCAAATAGGGTAAAAGCACCTATGAAGCGGACGAACCCTAAGAAAGGCATTAACGAAGATCCTGGTTGGAAGGAGATAAGTTGGAATGAGGCGCTGGATCTCGTTGCCTCGAAGTTGGAGGAAGTGCGAAAAAAAGGGCTTCGTGACGAAACTGGGATACCAAGGGTGGCTGTAGCCATGGCTTCTGATGGTGTCGGGCCTGCTTTCAACGGTACGTGGTCTGCGTTCTTCAGAGCATTAGGTCCAGTCGACGGATCGCTGGCTCAGGGTGGTGGTGTTAAGTGCGCTCATTGTGAGCATATCTATGGCGAACTGTGGCATGGGTCCTTCGTTTGTTTCGATGATACTCCGTTTGTGAGGCTTGTGATAAACTTTGGAAGAGGAATAAATACAACCAGTGGAACTCAGGGATATCGCAGGTACACCGATGCTAGGACTCGAGGGGCTAAGTTCATTCAAGTTGAGCCACATCTTTCGGTATCCGGTGCCAAGGCTGATGAATGGATACCCATAAAGCCTAAGACGGATGCGCCATTTATGTTTGCCATGATAAATTGTATTGTGCACGAGATCGGTAAGTTCGATGAGTTTTTCCTTAAAGAAAGGACAAACGTTCCCTACCTCATTAGGCTCGATAACGGTTACTATCTAGAAGACCCAGAAACCAAAAAACCGATGATATGGGACTCAGCTGCTGGCGGGGCGAAACCGTTTGATAGTAATGTTGGGGACTTCGCCCTCTATGGCGAATATGAGGTAAACGGCGTCAAGACTAAGACAAGCTTCCAAATGTTCAAGGAGGAAATGAAGAAATATGCGCCTGAGTGGGCTGCCGGGATATGTGACATACCCGCATCCACTATAAGACGCCTCGCAAAAGAGTGGGTCGAGACCGCTCAAATTGGGAGTACTATTGAGATAGACGGCGAGACTCTCCCATACCGACCGGTGTGCATAAACCTTGGTAAGGACGTAAATAACGGGTTGGGTGCTTATCAAGCCGAATGGGCATCGCATATGCTCTCCGTATTAGTTGGGGGTTTGGAGGTGCCCGGTGGACATATGACCCCTGGTGCAAGGTTACTCGAAACGCGCGGAATGATTCCAGAGACGGGACCGCGTGTCTCTGACTCGTATGGATTTGCTAAGAGGCCCTTTGCTCCGACTGATAAAGAGCACTGGCAGTGGCCGCCTTCATTGAGAACTGGTGTGTTTAGCCTGAATCCTCTTTCGAACTGGATGGGAGCTTGGCATCTTGCTTGGAGGAATGTTCTCGACCCACCTGAGGGCTGGCCAAAGGCCAAGATTCCCGAGGTATATATTACTCACCGGACGAACCCGGCGCTTTCTCAATTCAATCTCAAGACTGTTCGCAAAGTACTTGAGATGATACCTTTCCATGTGGCACTTGCCTATACCTTCGACGAAACCTCGCATTATGCGGATGTCCTTCTGCCTGAGGCTACGGATATCGAAGGGTTACAGCTTTTCCGCATGGGCGGCCCGAACTTTGTAAAAAGAGGCAACGAGCCTTATCAGGGATTCCATATCAGACAGCCCGTGGTTACACCTGTAAACACTATGGACATCACTGACATATTTACGGAATTAGCGGTCCGAATTGGTATTCTCGAGAGATATAACGAAGGAATCAACCGAAGGATACTGACCGATCCTGTAACCAAACAGCCTAGCCCGTATTCGTTAAAACTCGACAAAAAATACTCCGTCGATGAGATCGTTGACGCCCAGTGCAAGACATTCACTGGAGGAAACTTCGGACTAGATTGGTTCAAGCAAAATGCTGGCTACTTCATCCCTTACCCAAGGCTTGAGACTTATCATTACAGAGAGATGGTGAGAAGCGGGCTTCGGTACGAACTGCCGTACCAGGGACGCATCAAGCGAGTAGGTGATGAACTCAGGGAGAGACTCAAGGAGTATAACCTAAAGTTCTGGGATAAGCAGATGGAGGAGTATAAGGGTATACCAGATTGCTACGATTTTTCCAAAGAGTTTGAGACTGGGGCTGATTATAACATGTGGTTGATTGGCAACCGCGCCGGTCAGTTTGCCTGGGCGACCAACGCTATGCTACCAATAACCTCAGAGGTTGCAGAGCATGTGCTGGGGTTGCCTCAAGTTCAAATCAATATCGATGTTGCGGCTAAGAAGGGCATAAGTACCGGAGATAAGATACTAATTATATCACCTTGGGGCGAGATAGAGGCGGAAGCATTCTGCCGACAAGGCGTAAGACCTGATTGCCTGGTCGTGACTCAATATTTCGGTCACTGGAGTACTCCGTTCGCCAAAGATAAGCATTGGCCTAACATGAACGAGATTGAGCCCAATGATATCCAGATGACCGATGCCACGGGGTCAGCCTCAGATCACGTCAGGGTAAAAATCTCCAAAAGGGGGTGAGTTAAAGTGGCAAGATGGGGAATGGTAATCGACCTGTTTCGCTGCATTGGATGTCACGCTTGCACGTATGCTTGCAAGGTAGAAAATAGGACCAGAAAGGGTGTATTCTGGACACTGGTTTACGATTACGAGGTGGGAAAATACCCAAATGTCATACGGAGTTTCCTGCCAACGCTTTGCATGCACTGCGAAAATGCCCCTTGTGAACAGGTCTGCCCCTCAGGAGCGACCTATAGGCGGAATGATGGTATTGTCGCTGTTGACCCGAATAAGTGTATAGGGTGCGAGGCTTGCGTGGTAACGTGTCCTTATAATGCGCGGTTTAAGAATCCCAAGGATAATTACTTCAGTCAGGATGTTTATCCAAAAGATGAGCGCTCCGTTTTAGGTCAACCAGGTGTAGTCGAGAAGTGCAACTTCTGCAAAGATCGGATAGATTGGGGGATGGCGCACGGTTTGACACCTGGAATGGACTGGAATGCGAATCCGGCGTGTGTGAACGCCTGTCCTGTGAACGCAAGGACGTTCGGCGACTTGGATGATCCGAACAGTGAGATATCATCGAGGCTTATAAGCAACCCGAGTGCTGAGGTAATGCATAGGGAACTTGGTACAAGGCCGTCGGTATATTACATCTCTATGAGTAAACCCCTGTCAGGAAAAATCAAGAAGGGGTAATCTACTTCCAGGCATAGGGAGGAATCGAAAATGGTTTATAAATCGCAAAGTGAGTGGCGTTGGCCCATCGCAGTGGAGATGTTCTGTGGGGGAGCTGCTGGTGGCACTTATATCATTTCAGCCATATCATATCTGCTTTTCGGCGGGAGGATTTTCTTGGCCGGCGTTGTGGCATCGGTGGTTCTAGCGCTGATATCAATTTTAGTGCTTCTGGCAGACATAACGTCTATATGGCGTACACCGAGGGTGTTCTTAAACTTCAAATCTCCTTTGGCTCTGGGCGCAACTGGCCTTTCGCTGTTTATGATCTCGTCGGTGTTAACCATCGGGATAATGCATACTGGTTTAGCTGCCAGTGCGCTATATGTGATAGTGTGGATAGGCACCGCGGCTTCACTTCTCACGCTGATATATCCTGGGATACTCATGGGCATGATGAGGGCGATACCTTTATGGAGCGGTTCGGGGCCTTCGTTGCTGGTACTTAGCTCCGGGCTTCTGGTCGGCGCTGCTGTGATTACAGTGGTGGGAGGTCTGGGTAATGTCAACTTCAATCTGAGCCTGGTGGTGCTATGTCTACTGGTAGTCTACGGGATAATCCTTTTGATGTACATCATAATGGGAACACAGGGGCCGAAGGCCGCTCAGATGTCGGTCCAGCAATTGACCCACCACGGCCTCTCATCCATATTTTGGATAGGTGTGGTCGTGATAGGGTTCGTAATCCCGCTGCTACTGTATATTCTGTCACCCTCTGAACAAATACTTAAGATTGGCTCGCTTCTGATCCTTATCGGTGGATTACTGATGCGCTACAGCCTACTGGCCAGCGGAATTAAAATATCCATGCTCAGGGATGATGCGATCATCGCTACATACTGGCTGGATCACTGAGGCTGAGGGGTTGCGAGACCTACTATTAGCGTTTCCCAGAAAGGCTCAGAATCATTCAAAAGAGCTTGAGGTAATCAGAGGAGAAAATATTGGAGGGATGTAAATTTTTCGAGACACTACCATACTGGAGGGCAAGCAATATTGATTGAGATAAAGATCTTTGGTTTTGGCGGGCAAGGTGCGGTTGTTGCTGGAGAGCTGTTGGCTGACGTGGCAGCGGACAGTGGATATTATTGTCAATCATCCGCATCATTTGGAACAGAGATGAGGGGTGGCAAGGTAGAGAGCTATGTTAGGATTTCTAAGAATAAGATACATATTCGCTCTAAGATTTATCAGCCTGATCATTTGATTATTATGGATAAGAGTTTTGCTAAAGACCCCAAGATTATATCGAACTTAAAAGAAAAAGGAATAGTGTTGATCAATTCTCCTGACCCGCCTGAGATCTTTCACACATCAGAAAATTTTAAGATAGTCACGGTTGATGCCAATGGTATTGCTTTTGATAACGATCTTACAACACGAAGTGGTATGCCGATCATCAATACCATTATGTTAGGAGCCTTCGTAGGAATAGTTCCTATCATCAATATAGAACAGTTAATTAAGTCAATTAGGAAAGTGCCTGACGCCGAGAAGAATATTAATGCTGCTCAGGAAGCTTATCGCAAGGTCAAATCCCAAGAAACTTTTGATGTAAGTAAGGAAAAGGTAAGAGAGGGAGCCACAGAAGTTTTTATTGAGGGTTATCCTTGGTACGAGGAAAAGATCCCACCTTGTGAAACCGAATGCCCGGCAGGCCACAAAATTCGGAGAACGATATCTCTGATTCAAGAGAATTGTTTCGAGCAGGCATTGGAAGAGATAATGACTACGAACCCCTTTCCGGGTATTTGTGGACGCGCTTGCTTCCATCCATGCCAGGGACGTTGTAATAGAAATGAGTATGATGAGGGAATAACGATAAGTGCCTTAGAGAGAGCTGTATTTGACCACGCCGATATGAATAAGGTGAAGAAACCCGTCAAGAAAGATAAGACCGGGAAAAAAGTGGCCATTATTGGATCGGGGCCGGCGGGGTTGACCGGTGCCTATTTCTTGGCGATCTTAGGACATGATGTGACGGTATTTGAGGTTTTACCGGTCCTGGGCGGAGTCCCAAGGATATTGATTCCGGAATATCGTCTTCCAAAAGGTATTGTGGATAGAGAAGTTGGACAGATTGTTGAATTGGGCATTAATGTTAGAACGAATACGGAAGTGGGAAAAGATGTTACCTTTGAAGATATTATGGATCAGTATGATGCCTGTTTGATTGCTACTGGGGCAAATAAATCGATGAAATTGGGTATTCCAGGGGAAGACAGTGAGGGGGTGGTATCAGGGCTGGAGTTTTTGAAAAGAGTGACCTTCGGTGAAAAAATCGATTTAGGGTCAAAAGTAGCAGTGATAGGTGGAGGGAATACAGCGATTGATGCAGCGAGGACAGCGAAGAGGTTGGGTGCACAAGAAGTATCGGTGATCTATCGGCGTTCCTCTGACGAGATGCCTGCGTATCGGGGAGAGGTAGAGGATGCTGAAGCAGAGGGGATAAAAATATTGTACCTGACTATGCCGATTAGCATTGATTGTAATGGTAAGCGAGTAAATAAGTTGGAGTGTATGAAGACAATGCTCGGAGAGAAAGACGAGAATGGGCGGCGGTTGCCACAGAAAATTGAAGGGACAAATTTTTCAGTAGACGTCAATACGATTATTGTTGCGGTAGGAGAGACTCTAGATATTCCCTTCTTATCCCAAAGGGTTAAAATGAAAGGTCCTCTAATCGAAGTTGATGGTTTAGGAAAAACATCAACGAGGGGCATATATGCTGGAGGGGATGCTCTAACATTTTCTCGATCAATCGTAGAGGCGATTGCATCCGGTAAGAGAGCAGCTTTAGGTATTGCTAAATTTTTAAATGGCCGTGGTGAATATGAAATTATTAAAAGTTCTCAGAAAGAAGAGAGTTACGCGAAAGCAACGGAGACGAAAGGCGGAGGGATCGTCCGATTTTCAGATTTAGATATGCAGTACTTTTCAAAATCACCTCGGGTTCAAATGCCCAGACTTTCTCCTCAAGTAAGGATCCATAATTTTAATGAAATAGGCAAAGGATTTTCCAAAGATGAAGCGATCAAAGAGGCTGCTCGATGTTTTCAATGCGGTTGTTGTATTCTATGTGAGAACTGTTATATTTTCTGCCCAGACATTGCAATAAGATTTGACGAGAACATCCGTTCTTTTACGATTAGGCATGACTTATGTAAGCGATGTGGCATTTGTATAGAGGAATGTCCTAGCGGTGTGATATCAAAAGGAAAGGAACTGTTAAGTGTTTAAGGTAATCACAGGTAATCAAGCGGCTGCCTATGGAGTGATGTTATGTCAGCCTGATGTTGTCTGTGCATATCCAATTACTCCTCAAACAAGTATCGCTGAACAAATCTCTGAATTTTGTGCGAAAGGGTTAATGCGTGCAAAGTTTGTTAATGTTGATTGTGAAATTACCGCTTTAGGATATGTCATTGGGGCATCCGCAGGTGGGGTGAGAGTGTTTGTCGCTACCTCTTCACAAGGTTTGCATTTAATGCATGAAGAGCTTCACTGGGCAACGGGTACACGTTTACCGATTGTCATGGTGAATGTCAATCGATTTGCAGGGGCACCAATGAGGGTGGCTTGTGATCAAATTGACAGTTTATCCCAGAGAGATACCGGGTGGCTCCAATTTTACTGTGAATCGAATCAAGAGATCATTGATACTGTGATTCAGGCCTATAAGGTATCCGAATCAATCAGTCTGCCATCGATGGTATGCTTAGATGGATTTTACCTTTCTCACCTTAGTGAAAATACGGAAATACCAGATCAAAAAAAGGTAGATGGATATCTTCCCCCTTACAAACCCATGGTTAAAATACCCTGGGGTTGGGATTGGGGATGGAAAATGTACAAAAAGGATAATCAACTTTCTCCAGGACAAGAAGGTGCATACGACCGAAGAAATTTTATAGGAAACCGATATGAACTACATAAGCTTGAGAGAAAAAGTTTGGATGTGGCCATCGAGGCAAATGAAGAATTTCAGGCCGTTTTTGGTCGAGGCTATCCTCTATTGGAAGAATACAAATGTGATGATGCTGATATTGTTGTTGTCATGTCCGGCAGTGCCGTAGGGACATGTAGATTTGTCATTGATATGCTTCGGGAGAAGGGCTACAAAATCGGCCTTGTTAAGCTTAAGATGTTTCGCCCCTTCCCAAGGGAGTTGGTCAGGAAGGCCCTTTTAGGAAGAACGAAGATTGCTGTTATTGAACGAGACCTATCGGTGGGTCAGTGTGGAATCTTTTACCAAGAAATTAAATGGGCGCTGATGCCTATGAAGGAATCCGTCCCAATGTATGGATTTGTATCTGGTTTAGGGGGAGAAGATATAACGCCTCGCTTAATTGAGAAAGCAATTTTATTTACCATCAAGGAAGACCCACCTCATGATGAGGTGATTTGGCTAGGGTTGGGAGAAAAGGCGATTAGTGATGAATATGATAAAAAGACCATCAAAATATACTGAAGAAGAATATATTCTGCCACCTAGAGGGGGGCATTCACCGTGCCCAGGATGCGGCATGGTTTTAGCTCTAAGGTATTTCTTAAAGGCCATCGGTGAAAAGGTTGTTTTCGTCTCTACGGCAGGATGTATTATGCCCACTCTTCTACTGCCGAAATGCCTTCTTGAATATAAAGGAGAACCGATTGCTTCAATATTTGTTCCGTTTGGTTCAACGGCAATTTGTGCAGGAGGGTTAAAAAGCGCATTCGTTGCCAGAGGTGATACAGAGACTGAAGTCGTGGTATGGGCTGGAGATGGAGCAACCTTTGACATAGGGTTTGGAGGCCTTTCTGCTGCTGCAGAGAGAAATGAAGATATTATCTACGTTTGCTATGATAATGAAGCATATATGAATACAGGGAACCAGAGAAGTTCGGCGACACCACAAGGAGTGATAACAAGCACTAACCCTTTCCCTTCGCTTAAGAGAGAAGGTAAAAAGGATATAATGTCGATAATGGTTGCGCATAATATTCCTTATGCGGCCACTGCTACGATTGCCTATCCTGATGATCTCATGAGAAAGGTACAAAAGGTAAAAAGTATCAGTGGATTTAGATTTTTTCATTTTTTAACCCCTTGTGTGACTGGATGGCAGTATCCTTCCCAATGGACAGTTAAAATATCGCATCTGGCAGTCGAAACAAAGATATTTCCTATCTTTGAGGTTGAAGATGGCTTAACTTACACAATCAACAAAGAACCTAAGGGAATACCTGTAGAAGAGTATTGCAAAAATCAGGGTCGATATAAACATTTAACCTCACAGGATTTCATCCAAATTCAGAAAAAGGTGGATGAACGATGGAACCGACTATGTCAGCAAGCTCATTATGAATTATAAATCAACGCTTCTGCCTATCAGAAGGGGGAAAAGAGATGAAACAAAAAATGGAAATTTACGATGATATCTGGATTCCTACACAATGTGGTAGATGCTATGCTGGATGTGGTGTACGTGTGCATCGTATCAATGGAGTAGCAGTAAAAATAGAAGGGAACCCTGATACTATGATGGGGGCATGTGGAGGTTTATGTGCCAAGGGTGCCTCTGGATTGCAGGTGCTCTACGATCCCAACCGTTTGAGGGTCCCATTAAAAAGAACGAATAATGAAAAAGGGTTATTTGTTGATCCAATGTGGAAGGAGATTACTTGGGAAGAAGCCCTAGATACGATTGGAGATAGGTTGAAAAAGATTGATGACCAAAGGAAAATATGGTTGCAAATCACCACATGTCGGCCTCTGAAAGCCTCATTTTGGTTAGCACCCTGGAGGGCTGCTATCGGAATGGCTAGTTTATCTTCGGGTGGGGGGTGTATCCAGTGCGGGGCTGGGGCACACGCAACTGCGGGCATGATGTATTCTTCATGGTCCATGGTTCCTGATTTCAAATATTGTAATTATATCATATATTTTGGCGCTAATAAAGGTTCTGGCTCTGGGCACTCCGCCATGATGACGACAAGGCTAGCCGCCGAAGCCCGTGCCCGTGGGGCGAAATTTGTTGTCTTTGATCCAATGTGCAACTTAGCCGGCGGCAAAGCAACCGAGTGGGTTCCCCTCATACCGGGCACTGATGGAGCTGTTGCTCTCGCCATGTGCAATGTTATTGTGAATGAACTAGGAATTTGGGATGCAGTGTATTTGAAGACGAAGACCAATGGTCCTTATCTTATTGGACCAGATAAAAAATATGTGAGAGATGAGAACTCTGGGAAACCGCTCGTATGGGATACTGGAGGATCCAAGGCTAAAGCTTATGATGAACCCGGTATTAAAGATTACGCTCTGGAAGGAGAATATGAAGTAAAAGGAATAAAGTGCCATCCCGCTTTTCATTTAATCAGGGATAACCTCAGGAAATATACTCCTGAGATGGCATCAAAGGTAAGTAATGTCCCCACGGAAACCATTCACAGAATTGCGATAGAGTTTGCCAAGGCAGCGAATGTGGGTACTACGATTACTATTGAGGGTCATGAATTACCTTTCAGGCCAGTGTCTGCAGTTCTATTTCGCGGTGGTGAGGGCCATGAGAATGCCTGGCACACCTGTTTTGCAGTATCACTCCTTAGCCAAATCGTTGGAGCTGCAGATGTGCCTGGTGGAACACTGGGCTGGCCAGCGAGGAGCTTGGGTTATCCTGGGACAGGTAAGCTTCAATTCGGTCCACATAAGGGTGTGGATGGCCTTTTGCAAACGAATTTTTTTGGTCCTCGCCGGCTGTATGAGGAGGGCCCATACCCAGTAGCGAAACCCGAACTTCGTGGTGATATAACATTAAGGGATATTTTCACACTTGCCCCTTGTCCTTTTGTCTATTCGGCAAGTGACCAAGAGGAGATATGGCAGAAGATTGGATTACCTTACAGGTTTGAGATGTTGATCAGTTGGGGTTGCAATTCAGTTATGAGTATTGCAAACAGAGAGATTATCGCTGAAACACTTAAAAAGATCCCTTTTATTGTAGTTTCTGAACTCTTTTCAACTGAGTTGGCCGAGGGTTTTGCTGACATCCTATTACCCGATACTTGCTATTTAGAAGAATCCAACTGGATTGAGGGAATGGGACAAAATTTTAATTATCCATTTGGAACTGAAGATTGGTGCTTTCATACCGTCCAGCCTGTGATAAAGCCAATGTATAGTAGAAGAGATTTTTTAGAAGTTGTATGGGAAATAATCGATAGGCTGGGAAAAAGAAAGAATTTGAATAATTTTTTAAATAAGTACTTAGGGCTAAGTGAAGACAATAAACTGAACCCCGATGATAAGTTTACTTCGGAGCAACTATCTGATAGGGCACTAAAAAGCTACTTTGGTCCAGACCATAATTGGGAGTGGTTCAAGAAGCATGGCTTCATCAGATGGCCCAAGAAGATAGAGGAGACGTATTGGAGATATTTTGTTGATTGTAGAGTGCCACTCTACTTAGAGTTTGTAGTCGAGGTAGGGGAAAAAGTAAAGGAAATAACGGAGAAGATCGGCCTTGATGTTGACTTAAGCCAATACACGCCTCTGATCGAATGGTTCCCTTGTTCAATTCACCGTGTTGATAACCCTCGATACGAGTTTTATTGCTTCTCTTACCGCGACATTTTGCATACTGGCTCGCATACGATGGAACAGCCATGGTTAGATGAAGCAAGCAGGATGAACCCATATACTTATAATATCACAATGAATAGGGATGCCGCTCAAAAGAAAGGCCTAAAGGATGGGGATAAAGTTGAGCTAGAGTCCGTTTATGGGCGTAAGGTTGAAGGTACTCTTAAACTGATGGAAGGGCAACACCCGGAGACGATTGGAATTGCTGCCTGCAGTGGTCATTGGGCAAATGGAATGCCTATTGCGAAAGGCAAAGGATCCAATTTTGATATTCTTTTGGAATTAGACCTTAAGCATATTGATCCTGTGAGTTTTAACATGGAGACTTGTGCCAAGGTTAAAATTAATAAGATTGGAAGGAGCTAAGATGACTAGATGGGGAATGGTGATATCCTTACAGAAATGTGTTGGCTGCTATAGCTGTGTCATCAGCTGCAAGCAAGAACACTATCTGCCACCTGATGTATTTTGGAATAGGATATTAATCAGTGAAACCGGCAAATATCCCACAGTCACGAAACAGATGTATCCCATTTTATGTTCTCATTGTAAAGAACCTGCCTGTGTGAAGGTTTGTCCTAGTGGCGCTACGACGAAGAGGGAGGATGGTATCGTCGGGATTGACTACGATAAATGTGTTGGCTGCAGGTATTGTGTGATCGCTTGCCCTTACCAACAGAGGACCTATTATGCGGATGGTAAAAAGGAGTATTTTCCTGGTCAGGGGTTTACAGAGTTAGAAATGATCGGAAAAAAGTTATATCCACTGCAGCCGGGAACTGTGGTGAAATGCAACTTTTGTGTGGAGAGAATTGCCGATGGTATTCAACGAGGGTTAAAGCCTGGAGTAAACCGTGAGGCAACTCCTGCTTGTGTCATCGCTTGTCCTGCTAAGGCGAGGTACTTTGGTGATCTCAATGACCCGCAGAGTGAAGTTTGTCAGTTGATCAAGGAGAAAAGGGCTTTCCAACTTCACCCGGAATTTGGCACGGAACCTTCTGTATTTTATATCGCTTAATCAATGGAATGGAGGGGATTAAATGAAACCGTATGAATGGATGGTAAAATATACACCCCAAACAGAATGGATAGAGCAAAGGGGTATATTTGTGTGGCTTGCTGAGTTCTCCGGAGGGCTGGGCGGTGGTCTCTATTTAGTCTCCCTATATTTTAATAGCCTATGGGGCATGCTCATTAGCTGGCTCGTTATCGTAGTATTAAAGGGTGGGTGTCACCTCGCCTACCTGGGGAAACCCTTGAGGTTCTGGAGGATGGTGCTTAAACCACAAACTTCATGGCTTTCGAGAGGTTTATTGTTGGTTATCTTATTCATTATCTTTGGTGCTTTTCAGTTGGTTTCCTCCTACTGGCTGCCAGGAACAGCCTGGGAGCTTGTATTTAAAGTGCTCGCCGGAATAACAGCATTTGGAACGGCCATATATGCTGGCTTTGTCATGAATTATATTAATGGAATCCCATTCTGGAATTCTGCTTTGCTGCCAGTATTATTTATTATTTATGGTATTTTAGATGGGTTTGGCATCGTAATAGCTATCGCTTTAGGGGGTAGCAATATTGATATTGCAGTCGCTGAAATCGGCAGCCGTATTTTTTTGATTATTAGTGCGATGATCTTAGCCATATATCTATGGAGTGCCACCTATATGGGACCAGCGGGAAAGCATTCGGTAATAAAACTCATTCGTGGCAATATGGCTCCTGTGCTATGGATAGGAGTCGTCTTCTGCGGTATCGTAATACCGATAGGCGTATCCGCCATTAGTCATTTTGCTGGGGAAGCTTCAGCTTCGGTTCTGGTAGGAGGCATCATATGCGGTATGATAGGTGCTCTGAGTTTAAAATACTGTTTTCTCAAGGGTGGAATATATGGCCCCCTCATTCCATCAGGCATTTATTAGAATGTTGAGTTACACCAAAACACAATCATCATTTAAATGGGTTAAAAAAAAAGGAGGAAATTATGCTTGAAAAAAGTGTTCCAATGGGCGGTGTTTGGGGTTGGAGAGGTATTCTCAGTTTTATATCGCCTCCAACTGTTGCTTGGCTACCTCAGTATTTTTACAAATATGTACCTGAAGGAATAGGACTAATGCTCCAAACCCTGGGAGTGGAAAACGTTGTTGATGAAGAAATAGAAAAGAACTTAGCTTACATTGATAGAGCGGCCATACAGATAGCTAAATCAGGAGCTAACCATGTCCACCTAGGGGGCCCCTTCGGACTTGTTGGGGGCCGTGACCAGGCGAGGCAATTACTGAAACGACTCGAGGAAGTTAGCCAAATTCCCTCAACGACTTCAATTACTTCTTTTATTGATGCATTTAATACACTTTCCGTAAAGAAGGTAATTCTTATTTTTGCCGGATTAGGTATTTGGCCTGAGCGTTACAAGAAATTTTTAGAAGATAATGGCTTTGATGTGGTTAATACTAAAAGTCTGGGAATAGCTTCGATCCTTGAGAGAAGAAAACTACCTATGAGTGCACAATATGACTTGGGCAGAGAAGCCTATCTGGAGACTCCGGAAGCTGACGCTATATTAATGCCAAGCGGTGCTTGGGGTGGTCCACCAGTGGTGGAAGCGCTAGAGGAGGATTTTAAAGTAGCGGCTGTTTCTGAACACTCAGTTTTTGTCTGGGCGGGTCTTAGAGCACTAAAAATTAGGGCTACTGTGAAGGGGTGGGGACGGCTTTTTGAGACACTCTGAGGCTGCTGAATTTAGCCGAATCAAGGTTACCGTTGAGCTTATTGGAAGATAAACTCCCCTGGCCTTCCGATTAGGGCATCTTTGAAGATTAACAATCGAAACTCGTCTATTGGTGATATCAGTAGAAGGGCTCTTATATCCCTGATTTTCAAAGCGGGATATTAGGGGGGTTCTATAAATATAAGATAAATTTTGATGGAGACTAAAAGAAACGGTGAAGCCAACTCGTTATACGCCAGAAATGATCGATGAACGTATAGAAAGGGGCATTTGGCAGACCACAACCCTCTCAGACTTCTGGGATCGAAATGCGAAGAATTATCCCCATAAAGAGGCAATTGTGGACTCGAAAACTAGGCTGACCTGGGCACAGGCGAAGCAATGGATAGATAGAATTGCTCTGGGATTTTTGGAGTTAGGCATTAAGAAGGATGAATCGATTGTCATCCAAGTACCTAATTCTGTTGAATTTCACCTATTACGTATTGCTTGTGAGAAAGCTGGAATTCTTTGCCTACCTGTATTGAGAAGTTTCCGGTACAAAGAGATGGAATACGTTCTGAGTTATGTTGAGGCTGTGGGTGTGGTCATCCCTTGGCAATTTAAGGATTTTGATCATTTCCAGATGATAGAAGGAATGCGCCCTAATTTGCCACTCCTCAGGCATATGTTTGTTATTGGCGATAAGGTACCACTGGGAGCGATCTCTCTAAAGGAGATGAGCAATCGACCAATTGAAGAAAAATATCCTCCGAATTATCTTGAAAGGACAAAGTGCAAGGCGACAGAGGTCTCACTGATTCTACCCACTACAGGGACTACCGGTTTTCCAAAGTTTGTTGAATTTGCTATGTGTTTACGCCTTTATCACGGGAAGAAGATGGTTGAAAACATGAAGGTTACTGGCGACGATGTTCTCGGTAGCCTCGGTCCAGGTAGCGGGCTTAATGTCTTGAATATCTTTGGCGCGCCGCAGGTGGGAGCCAAGGTGTGTATCTTAGAAGAGAGCTTTGAGCCTGAGAAAGCACTCAATTTGTTTGAAAGGGAGAGGGTCACATATGCTACACTTGCTCCTGCTATGCTGGCAATGATAGTACGCCATCCCAACTTTAAATACTATGACCTAAGTTCACTGCGGCTTATTACTTGTGGCGGAGGCCTCCTCCCCTACCCACTGGCAGAAGAGGCCGAAGAGAAAATGGGATGTCCCATAACGCAGGTTTATGCTTCGGTTGATGTTGGTGCTTCAACTATGACAACCCCAGACGATCCTTTTGACGTGCGTGTAAGAACAGTAGGCAGGGGCTACGGCGGGAACGAGGTGAAGCTGGTCGGTGATGATGGCAGGGAGGTGCCAAAGGGGGAAAGCGGGGAGATATGGTTGAGTGGGCCAGCTACTGTCTCTGGTTATTACAAGAATCCTGAAGCCACTTGGCAAGCTTGGACTGAAGACGGGTGGTTCAAAATGGGTGATCTGGGTAAATTGGATGACCAGGGGAACCTAATTATAGTTGGCCGAAAGAAAGATATAATCATTCGAGGAGGGCAGAATATCTACCCCGGGGAGATAGAGAATATACTAATCAGCCATCCTAAGGTGTCCACCGTCGCCATTGTCCCCATGCCAGACCCGGTAATGGTTGAAAAGGCTTGTGCTTATATTGTCCCCAAGTCTGGGCAAACATTTACTTTTAATGAGATGGTCTCCTACTTAAAAAAAGAAGGCATTGCCTCCTATAAAGTACCAGAAAGGCTTGAATTGTTGGATAAATTACCTATGTTAGCAGAAGGTCAAAAGGTGGACAAGAAATCATTGCAACAAGACATAGTCCAGAAGCTTAAAGCGGAGGGAAAGGTCTGAGGTCTCCAGGATCAGGACGCTATTTGTTTTTACGGTTAAATATGGAAGGCAACTTAATCATTCACTTTAAGGAGAAGAGATTGATATTTTCAGAACCAAAAGATTTTAGGCGGACAAGTTTACCCCTGGATTGAGGGATTCAAATGACAATTAATCGGATGAAATAGACAGAGTGTTCACTTGAGGAGATAGGTAGAATTAGTATCTAATGGAATAAATCTATTGAGGGTGAAGATGAAAAGAGGAAATTTATTAGTGCTATTTGGTAGGATCTCTTTGGTTTTGATGCTGTTTAGTGTCGCTCTTTGGTATAGGCCGGCATGGGCAGCTTCCCCTGCAGTGCTACCACCAAGCATTATGCCAGTTGTTATTTTAAAAGGCTCAGACTACGAGATGGGTTATCAGTATGGGCAACAAGCTGGGCAATATATTGAAATTTACAAAGATGGTGAGTGGGCCAAAGCAATTAGAATGGTTGGTAGCCGAGACAAAGTGCTTCATGAGCTTAAAGGATATCAGTATTATATTAAAAACTATGCCCCCGAAACCATAAAAGAGATGAAAGGGATAACTGATGGAGCCACTGCTGCAGGTTATAAAGTCTCATACATCGATGTTTTGCTGATAAATTCTATATTTGCAACCTCGTTACGCCCAAGTCCTACTGCTATCTTTCCTCCTGGCGCTAAAGACGATAAAATGCCTCCGGAGGGATGCTCTGCTTGGTCAGCCTGGGGTAGTACCACTATTGATGGGCGTCTTATCTGTGGCAAAAGCAGTGATACAGCCTTTGATTACCAAGTAGCAATCGTCGCTTTTCCTGATGTTGGTAATAGCTTTCTGGGTCCAACGAGAGCTGGCTGCTTGACCAATACGCCCATGAATAACAAGGGTGTCTTCATAGGTGTTAATGGAGGATTCGCCCTACGCGATATCGACTATGATTATCGCATTCCATATCCATGCTCATCACAACACCTAATTCGGTTTGCTGACAGTGCAACTAAAGCCAAGGATATGCTGTTATCTTGGAAGAAATTTCCAACTGCGAACATGCTGTTTTCAGACATAAACGGTAATCACTTTGTTATTGAGATGACTGCTGCTCTCCAAGGTGTTAGGAAACCTAGGGACTTTGGTGAGACTGACTTCATCTATGCTACGAATAATCATTTTAAGGATGAGATGCGGCCGGCAATTAAAGGTGAAAAGTTTATTGAGTATGCGGGCTGGATTGGTAGCGGTGTTTGGAGTATAAACAGCATACCCCGAAACCAGCAGATGTGGAATATGTTCCACAATTACCAGGGTAAAGTAAACCTAGATTTTGCAAAAATGATGTGGCGCTTTCCCGGTAATCCACCACAGGGTTCCCTCGATGCCAAGGCTTACATTGCTACTAAAGGCAAGGGTTGGGATACGAAGATATGCAACCTGTGTAGTCAGAACGTAATTATTGCACTGCCTGATAATGGAGATAAGGGAGTAATGTATATCTGTACCGGCCCAGCAAGTCGTGTAGCTTACCCGCTTTTTCCTGGAGCCGATTGGTACCAAATAGCTGGTACTCATACTTTCTATCAGTTAGCTCTTGCCTCCAGTCCAGATGCAGTCGTTAGGGCTGCTATGGATACAGCGCGCTCTTACATTGCCGAGGCATACCAAAAGCTAATGATTCTAAAATACACTGATACGGGGTATGCAGCATTGAATGAGCTGTATTCTAAAGCAAATGCTGAGTACTATGAAGGTGTCAATGCTTATAATAAGGGCTCACTAACCAATGGAAACAAATCGCTTCTTTTATTCGCTCAAGCCGCAACTGCTTTTACCAGGTCTCAGGCTCATGCCAAGCAGGTTTCCAACGCATTAGTTCCTCCTGCAACCCGCCCTGAGGATCTTGGTCTTAAACCTTATGGGGGTCCTTGGGCGAAGTGGGCTACCGGAGACTACTAAATAGTTCCGGCAGGCGCCTTTACTTAATTAGGTGCACTTGGGTGAGGGGCCAGACTTAATGGGTTGGAGATGATCCACGAGTCCTAACTTTTCAGAAAAAGGGGTGATAGACATGGAGTTTAAATATATCCTACTTAAAAAAGAAGGTGCTATTGCAACCATTGTCTTAAACCGACCAGAGAAACTGAACGCGCTTAACTATTGGGCGTACTCAGAGCTAATTAAAGCACTCGATGAGGTAGCCGAGGACGAGGATGTGAGGGTTTTAGTTCTTACAGGATCGGGAAGAGCCTTTTGCACCGGTGCTGATTTCAGATTCAGAGACGTAAAAGAAGGGAAGTTTGAAAGGGTGGGCGCGGAAGCCGAAGATATGGGCCCTGGGAAGGGCAAAATATATTCGGGGCGACTTGTTCCCATCCCTGGGCAAGCAGTTATTAAGTTATACAAATTTGACAAGCCGACTATTGCCATGGTCAACGGGGATGCGGTAGGTAACGGTTGGGGGCTTGCTATAGCTTGTGATCTCAGAGTAGGCTCCTATAATGCAAGGTTTATGAATGCTTTTGGTAGGTTAGGACTAATTCCAGGGCCCGGAGATGGTTGGCTTCTGATGCAGGTCGTTGGTCCATCTAAAGCCTTAGAATATCTACTTACCAATGACTTCCTCAATGCCGAAGAGGCTTATAGAATTGGAGTACTGAATAAACTGGTACCACCAGATGATTTAGAACGTGAGACCATGGCCTTCGCTCGAAAGATAGCAGATGGACCACCGCTAATGCAGAGGTTTGCTAAGTTATATGTGCAGAAAGCGATCGGAATATCGGATCTGGAAACAGCGATCCAATTTGCTTTCCTTTGCGATTCCATACTTCTCCGTACCGAGGATCATGATGAAGCAATAAGGGCCTTCGCCGAGAAGAGAATGCCTATTTTTAAAGGCCGCTAATGCTAGTTGTAATTAAACTTCCAGTATTATTTGGTATAGAGTTTAAGGGGAAAGAATACTTGTAACAGTGTAATTATTGACACAGAAGGCCTAGGCCTAGTGTGTTGTAAGGCCATTGCCAGTTGGATTAAGGTTTTTAAGCAGCGGTTGGAAAATGTTATCCTAATATATATAATGAAATAGGATGAGATATGGGGGATAAATAAAGTTCCTGCCCAGTCTATAGAAAATTATTAAGAAAGGAGGATAAAATGATGTTAAATCGTTGGAAATTAACAGGAGTGGGGTTGATTTTAACATTGGGACTTATCTCATGTGGCTTTTTTTGTGGTAGTTCTGCGGCCCAACAAAAAATGGAGATCAAGATTTTAACGACCAGTATGGGCTCAAGTGGTTTTATTGCTGGGTTTGCGCTATCTGAAGTTTTGAATAAACATGTTCCCAATATTCAAGCTGCTGCCCTTGAATCGAAGAGCTATGGTCTGAACATGGAAACCTATCTCAGGGCCTCTGAAACCAGGAAGAACCATGTTTATGGTAGTGACCTCGTGGCTTGGTCTCTGGCGAGAGACGGTAGACCCCCTTTCACTACTGCAGTGGGAACCGGTTTGAGGGCGATTGGGGTATTTCTCCCCGCAGGCGGATTTAGCATTGTAACTTATGATCCGAACCTTAAGAGACCAAAAGACCTGGACGGTATGAAAATTGCCACGGTAGCAAAGGGAAGCATTCTCGATGTCGTACCTTCAATGATCTCCGACTATTATGGTATTTCGTTAAAGCACGAAAGGATAGGGATGGCAAAGTCGAAAGATGCTATAATAGACGGTTTGCTAAAAATAGCCAGTCTGCCTGTGGGGACAAAGTGGCAACCAGAGATTTGGACGGTTGGTACTCTCATAATGGAGATGCTTGCCAAACAACAAACCTATTTAATAGAGATGTCTAAGGCGGAGATTGAGGGAATGGTTGCAAAAAGTGGCATTACTGTTAGTCCTGAGTTTCTTCAAAAAGGAGCGTTAGGGTACAATTGTCCCCCAAAAGATACATGGGTAGTTGGTTGTTGTAATTGCTGGTTTGTCGATGAGAACATGGATGAGAATCTGGTATATTTAATAGTTAAAGCAATAATAGACCATCCCTCCGGTTTTGAAAGACATTACCCGCAACTTAAGTATATCAGAAATTACATAGGTTCGGCTACTCTACCTAAAGGGGAAAAGTACTGGCATCCCGGTGCTTTAAAAGTATTTAAAGAGGCCGGATTAAAATTAGGTGAATGGGCGCGATAAAGAAACCGAAGAGATAAAAACTTTGCTTAAAAAGGATATCGGAGTTCAATGCTAGTAAACTTATGTTTTGATCAGATAACTACCTGAGTAGAGATATTTTCTAACTTTCAGCATAATGGAGGGGGTAAAAATGCAATGGAAGAAGCTCGATATCCTAATTACAGTTATAGCAATTGTTATGGCACTTTACCACCTCATTAGTACCCAGTACCTCTTTTTCTCTTCCACTGAACACTCAAACATACACCTTGGTTTTTCCTTCCTATTGGTATTTTTGCCTATGTTTCGAATGAAGAAAAGAGTCTGGCCTATTGCTTCAGCAATTTTAGTACTCGCTTTGGTAGTGACAGGTTATATCCAAATCTTTTACGAGGAGCTTGTGGGAAAACCAGAGTTCCTCCTCACTAAATGGGAGGTGATACTAGGTTTCATACTGATCGGTTTAGTCCTTGAAGGGAGCAGACGAGAGTTCGGGCCAATTTTTCTTATACTTGGTGGCTTATCCCTTTTATATGTTTTCTTCGGTCATTATCTTCCAGAACCGTTCCATGTCATGGGACTTCCAGTTGTTACAACAATAGCCAAGTTGGGTATGGGACTTCACTCAGGAATATATGGAACGGCTCTATCTGTCTCGGCCGAATACATATTTTTATTCCTTATTTTTGGGGCAATACTGAAAGTATCAGGAGGGACCGATTTCTTCATTCAGCTTGGTCGACTCCTGGGGGGAAGAATGAAAGGTGGCCCTGGTTTAACCTCAGTAATAGCCAGCTGCCTCATGGGAATGATTACCGGAGCTGTAACCGTTAACGTTGCTACCATAGGAACCTTTACAATACCTTTAATGAAAAAGGTGGGCTACAAACCAATACAAGCTGCAGCAATTGAAACAGCAGCATCATGTGGCGGACAGATAATGCCACCAGTAATGGGCATCACTGCTTTCCTGATGGTTGGCTTCACGGGTATATCATATTTAAATATAATGATAGCAGCTGCCATTCCAGCGTTATTATATTTTTTTTCTATTGCGTTATATGTACAGTTCCAAGCGATGAAATTGAATATTAGTCCTATAGTTGAAGAAGTGGATTTTAAGAAGCTATTTCTATCTGCACCTATGTTTGTTATCCCACTCTTCTTGTTAGTGTACCTTCTAATTAGGCGATATTCAGTATTTTATTCTATCTTCTGGAGCATAGTTACTCTCGTTGGGTTAAGCTTACTCATAGGCATTTTCAAAAAAGAAAATCGGTCTTCTTTTAAGGAATGGATGGAAAACCTGGTCCAGGGAGCAACAATGGGAGCCCAAATTGCGATGGTTTGTGCTTGCGTAGGGATTGTGGTAGCTCTTTTTGAAGTTTGGGGATTAGGGTTCAAGTTTACCAATATTATACAGCTATCGAGCGGTGGAATTCCTTTTATCGCATTAATAGAGTGTGCTATTATAGTAATTTTTCTTGGTCTAGGATTGCCCACAGCACCCACATATATATTAACAGTATTGACAGTTGTCCCTACATTGGTAGAAATGAAATTCCCTTTATTAGCAATACATCTTTTCGTTTTCTATTTTGGCGTCATTGCTTTTGCCACCCCACCTGAAGCTATGGGAGCTCTTATCGCGAGTAGGATAGCTGGAAGTGATTTTATGAAAACCGGGTGGGAGTCAATGAAGGTGGCCTCAGGCGGTTTTATTATACCATTCCTTTTTATCATGTCGCCATCTCTAATATATCAAGCCAATAACTTCCTTGAAATAGTAATATCAGTAATAGCTGCCATTGCTATCCTTATAGCCATCCAGATAACGATTTGCAACTATTATTTAGTACCACTTCACCGTATGGAAAGGCTTATATACCTAATAGTGGTAGTAATAATAATCATATATTTTGCTACAAATATATTTTCACTATTCATCGTAGGTATAAGTTTTCTTTTTCTCTTAACTTATTGGCAATGGATGAAGAGGAGAGCACTTAGTTCTCATTAAAAAGGAACCGAGAGTTTTTCGATCTAATAGTAACCATAGGATTAAAAAAGAAGTTTTGGATTTAGTTTACCAAAGATGGCAAGATAGGTGAGGTCCATCAAATAATGAAAGGAGGTAAGAAAAATGTATATTCGAAAAGAGAAAAAGTTGTTGGGAATTGGCGGAAGGATTTTTTCTATTCTATTATTGTCACTTTTATTCTTCTTTATGACTTGGGGAGTTTCAATCCCGGAACAACCAATAAAGATATTTAAGGTAGGGGCAGCTGTAAATTTTGGTGATCGGATGGGGATACAAGTAAAGAGATGCTTTGAACTACTTACTGAACAACTTAATGCATCTGGTGGACTCATTGTCAAAGGTGAAAGATATCATGTTGATATGATTGTCTATGACCATAAATATCAGGCTGATGCAGGACGAGCAGCCTTCGAAAGATTGGTATTTCAGGATAAAGTGCAGACGATCTTCAGTTATGGGTCTGCCCCTACCTTAGCAGGTATAGAAGTAACAGAGCCAAACAAGATTCCACTTTTTCATGCTGCAATAGGCTCTCAGCTTATGAGCCCCAAATACAAGTATGCATTTCACACTAATAGAACCACCCCCGTGCTTCTTGGAGCTGCTAGTTTTATGAAGAAGCATTTAATAACGCCCAAGCTTAAGACCGTTGTTGTTGTTGCTAACGACGATATTACTGGGCGCGATACATCTAAAGAAGTTGTAGCAATGTGGAAATATTGCAACATAAAGGTGTTAGATACACTTTATCACAAACGTGGCACAGTCGACCTTAACCCGGTAGCCGTTAAAATAAAATCCATAAATCCAGACATTGTTGATTTTGATGGCATCTTGGCAGGAGCCGAAGCCTTACGTCTGGTTAAAGCAATCTACCAATCGGGTTGGAAAGGGCAAATAATTGGTGATCTTATCACACCAACAGTGCCTGATATTGTGAATGCCTGTGGTAAAGAATCAGTGGAGGGGATGTTCGGGCAGATATTTGACCCCGCTGAGATTCCAAATCCGCCACCTCTTGCTATACCGTTTCGTAAAGCTTATACAGAGAAATACGGGGTATGGGAAATCGATGGCCTCCGTTGGTTCGATGGCTGGCACTACTTCGTAGAGGCTGTAAAGAAGGCCAATAGCCTTAGTGCAGATGATATTGCTGAAGCAATGCAAGGATTGTCGGTTGAAACCGTAGCTGGTGAATCTAGAATGTGCAGGCGTCCTGACTTAGGCAATAATAGATATGTGGATAGTAGTCTTGTAAAATTCTGGGGACAAGTGAGAAATGGACGAGTAGTCTATGTGGATCGAATTCCAGCCATTGAAGGAATTAGGGTAGCCCAGGAAGTCTACGGTGGAGAGTGGAAATGAAATTGATCTGGGTTCTTTAGAGGGACCCATATGAGTGTTGAATTGCTTTATAAAATCTCTATCGCTCTCTCTGGGAAGGTTGTGGCTGGGCAAATCCGAAACAAAGAGGGTTCTTTTTAAAATACCTTTTATAAACTATGCCAGAAAACCCCCGGCTTTTAAGCCTGGGGATGAATGGCATCCTTTCGGAGCGAAGCGGAGGCTTTTTCCGGCATGTCTGGCATGGCCGAAGGTCATGACAGGTATGCCAGAGGCCTGAAACCCCGGGCTTTAGACCGGGGAGTGGGTTCATTTGTGTCCCTTTGAATCCACCTACAAGGCTGGATTTGCGGGGGCCATATTGGCTGGTTAAAAAATTGCCACTAAAGGCTCAGGAGTGTTAAATTAACGATGGAGATCAGTACAATTTTTCAGTGTCTCATTAATGGCATAGCCCTGGCTGCTATTTATGTTTTAGTAGCGTCTGGATTTAGCTTGGTTTTAGGGGTTACGAGAATATTAAATTTTGCACATGCCGAATTCTATATGTTAGGTGCTTTTACCTTTTATGCCATCAGTGGATTTTTTAAATTCAATTGGATATTGGGCATCATTGGATCTTCTCTCGCTATGGCAGTATTAGGGGGGGTGTGCTACTGGTTTATCTTCAGGCCTCTATACGGCTTTTTCCTCAGAACCGTAGCTGCTTCCATTGGCATAGCATTAATAATTGTCCAGGGCACCGTTGTAGTTATTGGTGAAAAGGATTTCTTTATGTCTCCTCTTTTTTCAGGCTCTGTCAATATTGCTGGCGCTACAATTTCAGTAGAGAGACTCATAATATGTGTATTTTCTTTATTATTAATGTTAATTCTCGGTATTATCTTGAAGACAAAAGTTGGCAAAGCCATGTACGCCGTCGCTGAAGATCAAGACGCTGCTGCTTTGCAGGGGATCAACGTTAAACGGATATTTTTGATAGCGATGTGTTTAGGCTGTGCTATGGCTGCAGTGGGAGGTTCATTGGTTGCCCCCATTTTTTCAGTGAATAGTCATATGGGGGGTCCTGTATTTATCATGGCGATCCTAACGACCATTCTATCAGGCCACGGAAGCATAAAGGGGGCCATTATTGTTGGTTCAATCATTGGGCTAACTGAAAGTTTTGGATACTATTTCTTAGGTAGTGCCAATTTAGTACTTATTTTTTTTATTGCATTAGTTATTATTTATTTTAAACCCTTTGGAATTTTTGGCAGAGTCCATCAAATCTAACGGAGAGGTAAGTGTGAAAAAAGTCATTATCCTATTGATCGTGGGTTCTTTCTTGGTATTGTTACCATTTATTGTTAGGAGCCCTTATTATATTCACCTTTTTATTATCATCGGTATTTACAGCATTCTTACGATGGGCTTCTTAATGCAACTTAGAGTTGGATTAATCAGTATAGGGGTGGCTGCTTTTTGGGGGATTGGAGCCTATGCTTCAGCTCTTTTGGCAACTCGATTAGGCTTGTCTTTTTGGCTTTGCTTACCAGTAGCGGGAATCGTCACAGGAGTGATTTCCTTGGGCATTGGTTCAATCATTGTAAGGCCTGCTGGAATTTCCTTCTTCATCATGACGCTTGCATTAAATTTTATTCTTGTTCAAGTATTAGGAACAACGTATGTCGAGTTATTCGGTGGCTGGGGAGGTATTTCAAGTATCCCACGCCCCTCTATTTTTATTCTCTTTTTCGGTTCGCTGGAGTTCGTTAGTAAGACTTCTTACTATTATTTAATGCTTTCCTTGTTACTACTGACGATACTTGTTTTTTACAGCATTTACCATTCCCGGATTGGAAGAACATTCAACACCATCGGAGAATCCCCCATGCTATCTGAATCATTAGGTATTAATGTTTTTAGGTGTAGGTTAGCGGCATTTGTTATTGCAAATTTTTTTAGTGGTTTAGCTGGGAGTTTCTATGCCCATTATCAAGGTTTTTTGGTGCCAGAAGCTTTTGATTTTTGGAAATCGATTTATGTTCAGATTTATAGCATCTTTGGAGGTGTGAGTTATCTTATTTGGGGGCCAATTGTTGGTTCAGCTACAGCGGTGATTATACCTGAGTTTCTTCGTATCACGGGACTATTGGAAGCGATATTTTACGGTATTTTAATACTCGTTATTGTCCTCTTTTTACCCGCAGGAATAGTGGGATCCCTCTGCCAAGCCCATAAAAAATATATGTCCAGGTGAGGAAAGGAACAAATTTACTAACATCCGGAATAAGATATCCAAACCGGTAAATAGTGGAGGTTATTGGTGGCTTTGCTGGAGGTAAGGGATTTAAGCAAAAATTTTGGCGGTTTGGCTGCTATTACTCGATTAAACTTTGATGTCTCTGATGGAGAGATACTGGGGCTAATCGGTCCTAATGGTGCTGGAAAAACTACCCTATTTAATATAATTACAGGTTTCTTTCCGCCGGACATGGGGAAAATCCTATTTGAGGGAAAGAATATAACCCATTTAAAGCCACACAAAGTGGCACAGAGAGGGATAGGAAGAACGTTTCAACTAACTACCTTGTGTATAAGGTCGTCCGTCTTTGTCAACGTATTTGCAGGGTTTCATTTAAATTATAAGGTAAATGTATGGAAGGCATTTTTACATTTTTCATCTGCTCGTAAAGAGGAAGAGACTATGAAAGAGCGCGCTATGAAAATACTCGAGTTCATGGGAATAGCCTCGCTGAAGGATGAGTTAGCGCGGAACCTACCCCATGGTCACCAGAGAATACTTGGAGTTTGCATCGCCTTGGCTACTAACCCAAAGCTATTGTTCTTGGATGAACCTATGACAGGAATGAACCCCGAAGAGACTGCAACGTTGGTAAGTTTAGTGAAGAAGATACGAGATGATGGTGTTACCATAGTTGTTGTGGAGCATGATATGAAAGCTATTATGAAGCTATGTGATAGGATTATGGTAATGAACTTTGGGGAAAAGATTGCGGAAGGTTTGCCGAACGAAATCAAGGAGAACAAAGATGTCATCGAGGCCTATCTTGGTAGAGAGGAGACATTAGTAGATGTTGCTTGAAATTAAGGACCTTTGGGTACATTATGAAAAGGCAGAGGTGTTAACAGGCATATCAATGGAAATTGATGAAAGGATGTTAGTAACTCTGATAGGGGCAAATGGAGCAGGGAAGACAACTTTATTAAAGACTATATCTGGGATAAAAGTGTTGGCATCAGGGGAGATATGGTTTCAAGGTAGGAGGATAGACAAAATGCCACCACATGACATTGTTAAATTAGGCATTGCTCATATCCCAGAAGGGAGAAGACTCTTTCCTACGATGACGACGATAGATAACCTGATGTTAGGGGCCTACTCCCATAAAGATAAGCGTCAGATCTTTATAGAACGAGATATGATGTATGAGCACTTTCCGATTTTAAAGAGAAGAAGTGACCAGATAGCGGGTAGCCTGAGTGGTGGCGAACAGCAGATGTTAGCTACAGCACGGGCCTTGATGTCTCGTCCCAAATTATTGCTGATGGACGAGCCAAGTTTAGGATTATCACCATTATTGGTTAATGAAGTTGGGCATATAGTTAAAGACATTATTAAGAGGGGTGTAAGTGTAATATTAGTAGAACAGAATGCTCGCATGGCACTTAAGCTGGCGGACAAAGCGTATGTGTTAGAAAGGGGGAAGATTGTTTTAGAGGGGGATGCAAAAGAGATAGCCAATGATGGTCGTGTTAAAGAAGCCTATTTGGGTGAATAGAAAGTTTAAAGTCGATATTTGTACTTTCATCACTTAGTTGAATCAATTTACTGTCTGTCACCCGGTTCATTTTTATTGATATGTTAATTAGGAATCAAATTAGCGAATTTGTTATTTCAAATTTTGTGAATCCTTATTGTCACTCTGATGGAGTATGGGTATGGTTTCGTACGGATATGGCGGAATGGTTCTGGATGTAGATTTGTCAACAAGGAAGACTATGGAGCTGTTCTAGAGGGGACCAATTAGCAAAAACGATACTGATGGCCTAGATTTGGGTTGGGGTAACGAAGACGTAGTGGTAGAAATGCTGCACAGAATAGCTTTCAGAGAGGGATTCGGTGATGTGCTCGCTGAGGTTACCCTGAGAGCAGCAAAGAGGATAGGGAAGGGGGCGGAACGATATGCTATGACGATAAAGGAAGGGAGCTAGTGGGGACCGATCCTAGGTCAGGTCCAAGAGGGTGGATCTTCGGTTATCTGACGAATCCCAGAAGTGGTGATAATATAAAGAATACCCACTTTCTTGCTGACATATACAATCCTGATTGGTGGGTTGACAAATTTGATATATCCGAGGATGTCAAGGGAAAAATGTATAGCCTACTCTCGCAAGAAATCTCATCTACATGGGAAGGGAAAGGGATGATGTGTAGATGGTTTGAAGATTTGTACTCAGCCCTGAATGCTCTAGCCTCGATTTCCACGGTACTGGAAATGACTTAACACGCGGGGACATATCCCTTCATCGACCTTGTGCCAGGCCGGCGAGTTACATGTGCACGTTAG
>Ga0315288_10001427_pt1 | contig 31031 bp, 26 predicted proteins | sample YL17G11_20_MG_FD_203454 | JGI IMG/M metagenome (GOLD analysis project Ga0315288, IMG submission 203454) | Sediment microbial communities from Yellowstone Lake, YNP, Wyoming, USA - YL17G11_20 | ecosystem: Environmental > Aquatic > Freshwater > Lake > Sediment | place: USA: Wyoming | collected...
CTGGGGAAGATGAAAGACGCACGTGCTGTTGAACCCTTGATTGCAGCTCTTAAAATTGAAGTCTACCCCGGTGATCTTCATATGCAGGCAGTATGGGCACTGGGTGAGATGGGAACACTTGCTATTGAACCCTTGATTGTCGCACTGAAGGATCAGAACGTAAATGCCCGAGACGGTGCATCACGGGCACTTACTATAATAGGTACACCTGCAGTTGAACCGTTGATTACTGCACTGAAGGATGAAAACTCGGATGTCCGGTGGGGTGCAGGATGGTCACTGGGAGTAATAAAGGATGTGCGTGCTGTTGAACCTTTGATTGCTGCTTTGGTGGATGGAAACGCAGATGTCAGATGGCATGCTGCATGGGCGCTGGGGGAAATAGACGATGCCCGTGCAGTCGATGCGCTTATTACTGCTCTGAAGGATGAAAACTCAGATGTACGAAAAGGAGTAGCAGAAGCACTGGGCAAGATAAAGGACACCCGTGCAGTTGAGCCTTTGATTGCCACTCTGAAGAATGAAGATTCAAGTGTACGACTGAAAGTGGCAAAAGCTCTGGGGGAGCTGAAAGATACCCTTGCACTTGAGCCTTTGATTACCACACTAAGGGATAAAGACTCCGATGTCCGAAATGCGGCAGTAGGAGCACTTGGGAAGATAAGAAACCCCCGTGTGGTTCAACCTTTGATAGCTGTCCTGAAGGAGGCTCTGAACGAGGAGAACTGGGTTTTAAGCGAATACGCATCGAGGGCTCTTGGGGAGATAGGCTCACTTGCTGTTGAATCCTTGTGTGCTGACCTAAAGGATAAAAACCCAGATATTCGACGGAAGGCAGCCGAGATACTGGGCGTGATAATGGACCCCCGTGCGGTAGAGCCCTTGATTCCCTTACTCGAGGATGAAAATGTATATGTACGACGAATGACCGCAAAGGTACTGGGGGAGATAAAGGACTCCCGTGCAGTTGAACCTTTGATTGCAGCTCTTAAGAATGAAGACTCAGGTGTTCGTTGGAATGTGGCAGAGGCATTGGGGGAAATGGATGACACCCTGGCAACTCATAACCTAATTGCAGCTCTGAAGGACTTAAATTTAGAGATTATAGGTGGAGCTTACTCCTTTTTTATTCGAAGAGGAGAATCAGGTACAGAAGCATACCTCATCAGAGCTTTAGATAAATATGGAAATCCAAGTATGGCGGAGGATTTTCTGAATTGTGGTAACAATCTATTAGAGGAAGCAGCGAATCGATGGGCAAAAAGTCATGGTTATAGTTTGTTTCCACTGCTTCCAGCGGGTCACCATGGTCACTCATGGGGAGCCTTGCGATGAATTGTAAACTTTATTTGCTTGTCGGGTCCCTTGGCCTGACAAGCGCACTATGTCAAGGGGGCTGGTGGGCACAGGAAGAGAAATGAAATCACCAAGCAAAAAAGAAAAAAAAACAGCCTCAAGCCCCAAGGAACAAGACCCTAAGAAATCCGCTCTAACCGAATTTTTCAAGAATCCTTTCTTTTCCTCCAGGCTCTTTGAAATCTTGCTTTTCGGTTTTATCGTCGGGCTGGCTTTTTTAGGTGGCGTGCTTTTCTTAAGTGCTGATCCTCCTGCTATCTCCTGGAGTCAGGATGTGGCTACCGACCCACCCCAATATACCTGCTTTGCCCGAAACAAAGTATTGTGGGGAAGCTGGGACCTTTTTGGACACAACCGCTTTGTATTCTTTCTGAAATCATTCACCACGGTTGCCTCTTATATAGTCTTTTTATTATTCGGCACGGGCAGATTTCAAGCCAATCTGGTAGCGGTAATCTTAAATCTTTTAACCTTGTGGTTTTTCTTTCTGGCTCTTAAGAAAGTCTTCAGTAAGAGGATGGCATTTTTGTCCTTATTCTTTTTGGGGATAAACTACGTCTTCATCATGTATGGTCGAAATCCTCTCTTGGAAATCTCCGCCAATTTTCTTTTAGTTTTAGGGTTCTATTTTATGGTTTCCTCTTTTCCTAAGGATTCCACGGGGAAATATAATCTGCTTTTGATTCCTTCAGGAGTCTGTTATGCCACAGGTATCTTTTTTGGAAAGACTATGGCGGCATTCATTCTTCCGGCTTGCCTGGGAGTGTTGCTTTTGTGGATGTTTGAGCGTTACTCTTCCTCTCCGCCGAAGGCGGATCCGCCTTCGGCGGAAAACCGGTCAGACGACCGCCCGTCTGGGCGGAAGATAGACTTCAAGCCTTTGGTCTTCTTTGGCTCTGGATTCCTTCTTATAACTTTATTCTGGTTGTTTTTCAGCTACTTGCCAGGCAAAAAAGAAGTGGCAGGTTACTTAGGCGAGCAGGCATTAGGGCTTTATGGTTTTCCCAAAGCATTTAAATCAATCACCGGATTTATCGACGCTTTATTCACCTTTGGCACGGAAGAGAATATCAATACCAGTCTTTTCTCCCGGATGCCGGTGGTGTTTCTTCTATCGTTGTTTGGTCTTCTTTTATTTTTCTTGGAGCGTCCTTCCATTAAGAGTCTGGTCAAGTTTAAAGATAACGAATCTAAAGCCAAGTTTCTTTTGGTTTTTTGGTTTCTGATCGGATTTTTCCTGGTGATGTCCTTGAACTATCGACCTATGCGCTATCAATTCTATCTAATCCCTCCCATGTGCGTACTTTCGGGACTATGGCTGGATTTTTTCCTGCGCCCTTCTGGCTTTAAAAAAAGCTATCGTCTCGGAATTTTATTCTGGGTCTTTTTTGTCTTAACCGTCACCTTTGTTGCAAACTATGTCATACTCAATTTTTATGAATTAATGGGGAAAAAGATTCAGTTGAGTTGGTCTTTGGGAATATCTTTGAGCGTCACTCTCCTTTCCGGACTTCTATTCTATTGGCGATTGGTCCGGTCCAAGGGGGGTGGAGGTCAGCGGACGGCGGACGGCGGACAGCGGACAGAATTGAGATTGGCAATAATGCTGATCATGATCTTAATCTCGTTTATAGTCAATGCGGGACAATACATAAACTGGGCATCTTCACCCAGGTTTTCTTTGAATCGATCCTCTTTGGATCTGGGAGGAATTCTGAGCGAAAAAGCAGTGATCTCCGGTCCTTATGGGCCTGGTCTGGTCTGGGATAATAAGCTCAAGAATGTGATTCATATGTTTGGAGTGACCAAGCCCGATCCGAAACTGTTCTTGACCTATCCCATCACCCATTTGGCTTTGGAACGAGGGGGAAACCGGGATCGGGCGTTCCAGGATTATCCGGAGGTCATGAAAAACGCAAAGATAGTGACTACCTATTGGTTGAGGGATCTGCTGGTTGACATATATAGAATAGCGAAATGGACCGGCAATCCGGAAACACAAAAGTATCAGCTCTCGGATTTTGAGAAAGCCCAGATGCTGATGGAAAAAGGAGAGAAGGACTCTGCCCGGATTTCACTGGAGTCGTTCGTTTCTCGATATCCGAAGAACATCAGCGGTTATCAGATGCTGGCAGAAATCTATTATAACTCAAAAGAGTATGAAAAAGCCGCGAATTCCCTGGAGAAGGCGGCACAATTCAATCCCACTGATTTTGTCCTTCATCAACAGTTAGGGTTGGTATATTCAGCTTTAGGATCGCAAACCGGAGACGAGAGTTATAGGGCTAAAGTAATCAGCGAATGGGAAGAATCTATCAGACTTTGTCCGCAAAATACGGAGCTGATAAAACAATTAAAAGAAATAAGAGGATATTAAAAGCATGTCTAGACCCGATAGAAACGTTAAGATTTCAGTGGTAGTCCCGGCATATAACGAGGCAGAGAATATTCCGATTTTAATGGAGGAGTTCTCCAGAATGTTCACCAGCTCCAGGATGTATGGCGAGGTGATCTTGGTGGATGATGGCTCCTCCGACAGCACTTTTCAAAAAGCCAGAGAATGCCAGCAAAAATATAACTTCCTGCGGGTGGTGGCTCACCGGAGAAACCAGGGATTGACCGACGCCTTGATGACCGGATTCTCCAAAGCGCGGGGGAGAATTTTCGTCTTCTGGCCCGCCGATTTACAATACCTGCCCCAAGACATACCCAAGCTTATAGATAGAATAGATGGGGGATATGACGTAGTATGCGGATGGAAGCAGGGATCCTACGGCATCAAGAGATTGGTCTCTTCGATTTACAACCTTATGTCTCGAGTCCTGTTCCGGGTTAAGGTGCATGATCTCAACTCGGTCAAGGCTTTCAGGCGGGAAGTGATGGACGACGTGCCTTTGCGAAAGGACTGGCATAGATATATGGTGGTCATGGCCGCAGATAAGGGATATAAAATCGGAGAGGTGAAAGTCAACGTGTATCCGCGGAAGTTCGGTCAATCCAAGTTCGGAGTCTGGAGAATCCCTATCGGGTTTTTGGACCTACTCTCCGTTAAATTCCAGCTCTCCTTTATGAAAAAACCTTTGCTTCTGTTTGGTTTTCTGGGATTGATCTTGATCCTTTTGGGCATCCTCACCGGAGGAGTAACTGTTTATCTGAGAATCGCCAAGCATGAGGGATTCAGACCACTTCTGTATCTGGTGATCCTTTTAGTCCTTTCGGGAATCTCATTTTTTGCCTTGGGTTTTTTAGCAGAAACGATAACCAGTGTGAGAGATGATATAAAAGCTTCACTCAAACAGATCTCTACAAGAGAACGATTCGGAATGAGGCGCTCTCCCCAATTTAACCGAAGACGCTCTTTCTCCAGCCGATCAGACAATCGCCCACCTGGACGAGCGGAAAACTCAAGGGAGCAAAAAAGGGCAGGAAGTTGATACGAGGACATGAACGTGTGTTGTGAAGCCATAACCCTTAAATGTTCGGGCGGGGGTTGAACCCCCGCCCGATCCAAGTTAAATACTTCTTAAATCCATTCCTTGAATAAGGAGGGGATATAAGGGTGGTAAAAGAAAAGGTTTACTCCATCCGACACGTGCGCAACTTTATGCTCTAATCAATATCTCTTTGAATGGCAAGTTCTTAAGCTGAAAGATTAAAGTGTCCTCTCAAACCAATTCCCATCTTAAGATTCTTATTTTGACTCATAATTACATTCGCTTTCAAGGAGATCACGCGGGTCTTTTTGTGCATATTTTAGCTAAAGGTCTGGCTCAAATCGGGCATAAGGTTTTTGTTATAGCTCCTCACCAGAAGAATTTAAAGACATTTGAGATCATGGATGGCGTGTCTGTCCATCGGTTCAGATATGCACCCGCGGGCATGGAAAGACTGGCTTACATCGGCACCATGCATGAGCTGGTTGCCCGAAGCTGGATAAACAAGCTGCTATTTTTGTCTTTTCTTTTTTCCTTTTTGTTCTCCACTTTGAGCTTGGTTATCAGAAAAAAGATCGACTTAATCTCTGCCCAGTGGTGGATTCCCGGAGGATTTATGGGATACATAGTCTCTTCTTTGATCCGAAAGCCTATGATCGTCACCTCGCACGGGACAGACATCCGCATACTGGAAAAATCAGGTCGGTTGTCCCGAATGGCGGGATTGGTCTACCGGAGAGCAAAATATGTTACCACAGTCTCCAGCTTCTTAAAACAGAGATTGCTAAAAAGCGTAGTAATTGACCCGGATAAGGTGAAGGTTATTCCCATGCCGGTGACTCCGGAGATTTTTGCACCCACTCCTCTCCGAAGCGAAGGGATTAAGCTGATTCTGTGCGTAGCTCGTTTCACTCCCCAGAAAGGCTTGGATTTCTTCCTAAAAGCTTGCCAGATGCTCAAGGAGAAGGGAATTGATTTCCAAGCTAAAATTGTCGGAGAAGGACCTCTGGTGAATTTCCTCAACGAGGAGATAATCAGCTTGCATTTGGAAGATAGAGTTTTTCTACTGGACATCATGCCACAGGAGAAGCTGAATCAGCTTTATGCGGAAAGCTATGTTTGTGTTCTCCCGTCCATAGATGAAGGTTTTGGTTTGGTTCTGGTGGAAGCTCAGTTATGCAAACGGCCGGTGATCGGCACCCGCTCCGGAGGAATTACCGACATCATCGAAGATGGCAAAACCGGCATTTTAGTCCCGCCTCAAGACCAAGTTAGCTTAGCCTCTGCTATGGAGAGAATCCTGACAGACTATAATTTAGCTTCCAGACTGGCTGAAAAGGGATACGAGAGTGCACAAGCAAAGTTCTCACCTAAATCAGTTTTAAGAGAATATATGGAGATAATAAAATAAATCACTCGTTTTTGCGGCGGACTACGGAGGCTGTTGAAAAAGCCCCTTCTGCGATAAAATCTGCAGGGAGAGGTTATCGTAGTGACAGCCCTTGTGGCTGTCCTCCTTTGAGTTAGGACAGGGACAAGCCCTGTCCCTACGGATTCCAATTCCTCAATAACGGGTTTTTCAACACTCCCTGCGGACTGCGGACGAATTAATAACTATTTCAAGATTTCCGGTATGAACACTAAGAAATTCCTGATCAAATCGGCTCAGATTCTGATCATCCTGCTGATATTTTATTTCTTAATCAAAAACGTAATTTCCAACTGGAGCCAAGTGAAAGATTTTAATTGGAAGTTTGATTATGCTCTTTTGATCGTCTCTTTTGTGCTTCAGTTGATAGCGCTCTTCTGGCTGGTCAAAATCTGGCAGAGGATGCTTCGCCATACTGGCTCAACCGTCTCTTATCTCAAACTTTTCAAGGTATGGTTTTTCACCAATCTGGGAAAATATCTTCCGGGAAAGGTATGGCAGTTTCTGGGGATGATCTACATGCTGGAAAAAGAAGGAGTTCCCAAACAGAGTAGCTTCTCCACCGGGGTTTTGGCTCAGGCTTTCTCGGTCATCGCCGGCTTATTGGTCTCGGTTATTTTTCTGGGTGCAGATTTATATGCTCGATTCTTTTCTCAAAAGCCAGGCTTGATGTTGGCCGGGGTGGTACTATGTGTCGCCATCTTGGTAGTTCTGTGCTATCCTAAAACTTTAGAGACAATCGTCAACTGGGGCTTAAGAATTTTGAAAAAAGAAAAGATTAGTCTTGATATTAGCATTAAGGATGTTATAATTTATATTTTGTCGTATTCTTTGTCCTGGCTTTTGTTTGGACTGGCATTTTTGATATTTGTGAAAGCGATGACCAAAGCAGATTTTAAGATGTATTTTACTTTGACCGGAGCATTTGCTTTTTCGTTAAATATAGGATTCCTGGCGCTTTTCACTCCGGGTGGCATAGGAGTGAGGGAGGGAATTTTAGTATTCTTGCTCTCATCTCTTTTTCCCCTTCCCGTATCCACTCTGATCTCGCTTCTGTCCCGATTGTGGATCACGGTGGGTGAGCTTTTGTGTTTTTTGATGGCGGTGCCTTTGAAATGAGAGGGATTGAATTAAGTGATAGATCTGAACTTACCAAGGTGTGAATGAATGAAGTATCCAATACACAAGTCATAAAGGAAATATGAAAAAAAGAAAAACCCCAAAAGACAAAAAAGCCGAGCCAAGTAAACCCAAGGGCTTTGAATCCAAGCTCAAACTTGGAGCCATTGGAAAAGAAGAAATAATATGGCGGTATCTGCCCATTGCCCTATTATTTATTATGACCATCATCCTCTTTTCCAGCTTTGTCTTCTCCGATCAGATGCTTTACGGAACCGATTCCCTGGAAGCGGGAGTGATGTTCCGATCATTTTACGCCTCATTTATGAATCAATATCATTCCATCCCCCAGTGGGAGCCTTACCTTTTCGGCGGGATGCCTTTTGTGGACGCCATGCACGGCGACACTTTTTATCCTTTGGCGATCTTGCAGTTTGTCCTCCCCATCTATCGAGCCTTGGGATGGAAGCTGGTATTCACCGTTTTTCTGGCGGGAATTTTCATGTATCTCTGCATGCGAGCTTTCAAATTCTCCCGACTGGTTTCACTATTTTCCAGCTTAGCTTACATGTTTTCCGCTAATTTAGTCACCTGGGTTTTCGGTGGGCAGGATGGAAGGATGTATGTCACCAGTCTGTTACCCCTTCTCTTTTTCTTTTTGCAAAAGTCTTTGGATACGCGAAAATGGATTTACTATTTAGGATTCGGATTCTCCATCGGACTTTTGATGCTGGCTAACCATCCCCAGCTGGCATATTACGCTCTCTGGGCAGTGGGATTATATTTTATTTTTAGTCTGATACAGGAGTTCTCCGCCAATAAATTAACATCCACATCCCAGAGGATAAAACCCCTGCTCAAGCCTATTATGTTTTTTATTATAGCCGTGGTCATCGGTTTGGCTTTGTCTTTAGTGCAGTTGCTCCCCCCCTATATTTATGTCAACAAGTTTTCCCCTCGGGCAGAGGGGGCTAAGGGATATGCTTATGCTACTTCCTGGTCGGCTCATCCGGAGGAGCTGGCATCTCAAGTGGTGCCGGAGTTCTGCGGAAATAACCTTCCCGAAGAAAATACCTACTGGGGGAAAAACGGGTTTAAACACAATGCGGATTATAGCAGCATCATCCCGTTGATCTTTGCCTTACTGGGTGTTCTTTTGGTCAAAGATAAAAAGGTTTGGTTCTTTGTGGGGCTTTCGGTTTTAGCCATAATCTACGCTTTAGGGGGGGGCACTCCCCTCTACCGAATTTTTTATTATTTAGTCCCTCAAGTGAAGAACTTTCGAGCGCCCAGTTTGATTCTATTTCTTTTAGTCTTTTCTTCGGTATTCTTGTCGGCACTCTTTCTGGAGCGCTTATGGAAAGGAAGGCTTAATCCCTCCGAACAGAGGAAGCTTTTCAAGGCATTGTTAATCTTAGTCGCTATTTTTTTGGGACTTGCCGTTCTTTTCTCTATTGCGGGAGATCTGCTTTTCTCCATGTGGAACGGTATCTTTTATACCAAAATCGATCCGGCTAAAAGAGCCATCCAGAGCGAGAACTTGCCTAACGTGGCGAAGGGATTATGGATCGTATTCTTAATTGTGGGGCTGACCGCTTCTGCCTGTTATCTTCTGGTCAAGGAGAAGATAACCTTTGCCTTTTTCATGGTTTGGATTAGCGCTCTTCTGATTTTTGATCTATGGCGGGTGGATTTAAAGTTTATCCATAATTACGACGCGAAAATTCACTTCCGTGAAGATAGCTCCATGGAGTTTTTGAAAAAGGATAAGGAAGAATTCCGGGTCATAGCTTTGCCCGGCACTTATGGCAACTTTAGGGAAAATATTTTGGCTTACCATGGGATCATGCAGGATTTTGGCTACCACGGCAATCAGCTCAAAGCCTATGATGATTTCACTGACAGAAAATACCGAGACGAAGCCAAAACCCAGGACGAATACGTAAGAAGATACATGGAATTTTTGATGGGAAACAAGCTGGATCTGTTGAACACTAAATATTTTATTGCTCCCCAGCCTTTTCAGCATCCCAAGTTTAAGCCCGTATTTGAGGGGGATGGAGTCTATGTTTTTCAGAACCAGAACTATCTTCCGCGTGCCCGAATAGTTTTCAAATATGAGGTGATAAAAAATAGGGGAGACATCTTAAAAAGGATCGTCGATTCAAATTTTGATTATCGTAACACCATAATTTTAGAGGAACAACCAAAATTTTCTTCGAGTTTACTGGATACCCCCTCAGCCCAAGGACAGGCATGGATGGAGAATAACCAGATAAATAGCTTTGAGGTAAAAGCAGAGCTTAACCAGCCTGGCTTTCTGATTTTAAGCGAAAATTATTATCCCTCCTGGAAGGCGTATGTGGATGGTAAAGAGACTAAAATCTACTGTGCAGACTATCTGTTTAGAGCAGTCTTTTTGGACAAAGGGGAACATAAAATCAAGTTCGTCTTTGAGTCCACAACCTACCGTATTGGGAAAACCTCGACTTTATTGACATTCGTCTTTCTCTTGGTTATGTTCGGTTTGCATTTGGCAAAACCAACTCTTCAAAAAAAGAAAAAAACTCTCTTAAGCACTTGAAAAGTAAAAAGATAACAATATTCTCAGTCCCAGTCTCAGTCTATGAAGACATTAGTTATCATACCCACCTACAATGAGCGGGAAAACATCGAAAGGATCGTTCCCCATGTTTTGGAGAAGGATCCATCCATCCATGTTTTGATCGTGGATGATGGCTCTCCGGATGGAACCGGAGAAATCGCCGAGCGGATGGCAAAAGAAAATGATCGAATCTTGGTGCTGCACAGAAAAAACAAGAGCGGACTGGGAACTGCATACATAACCGGGTTTAAATTTGCTTTAGAAAAAAGCTATGACTTGATATTCGAGATGGATTGCGATTTCTCTCACGATCCTGAATATATCCCGCATTTTCTGGAAGCCATAAAGGATGCGGATTTAATTTTAGGATCGCGCTATATCAGCGGAGTGAACGTAATCAACTGGCCCATGTCCCGACTACTGCTTTCATATTTCGCCAACGTTTACTCCCGATGGGTTACCGGACTTCCTCTGAAGGACGCCACCGGTGGATTCAAATGCTTCAGGCGGGAGGTTCTGGAGGCTATAGACTTCAGTAAGGTTAAGTCCAATGGATATTCCTTTCAGATCGAGATGAGCTTTCGCGCCTGGAAGAAAGGATTCAGGATAAAGGAGATACCCATCGTATTTGAGGATCGAAAAGCAGGACAGTCCAAGATGTCCAAAAAGATCGTGAGGGAAGCCATCTGGATGGTGTGGAGATTGAGGTGGTGGAGTCTTTTGGGTAAGTTGTGATTTAAACCTCTCCCCCTTTTATTCCCCTTCAGGGTGTACCCCGCTTCACAAAGTGGAGAGGGAGATAGGGCGTGAGGTCACTGGGTGGAAAGTCGAATAACTATTTTTTTATATTATTCACAAAGTAATTCATACGGCAACAGCGGAAGTTACCAAACATGGTATTCTCCTTCGAGCCAGAGTTTGACTTTTCTATCATCATAGTCAATTACAATGTGAAAGACCTGTTAATAAAATGCCTTGAATCAATTTTTAATTTCCAAAAGGATTTGAAGTTTGAAGTGATAGTGATAGATAACCACTCGGATGATCAGAGCACCAAGATGATTAAAGAGTGTTTTCCCAATATAAAATTGTTCGAGAACAAACGCAATCTGGGATTTTCTACAGCTTGCAATCAGGGAATTAAAGAGAGCCGGGGTCGATATATTCTGCTTTTGAATCCTGATACGGAATTCACAACTGGTGGAATCAATGAGATGATAAAGTTCATGGACTCTAATCATCATGTAGGAATTTGTGGGCCCAAAATGGTCGATCCGCAAGGTAAGATTCAATTTTCCGCCCGCTCTTTTCCCTCTTATTTAACCGCCATCTCATCCAGTCAATCTATTTTAAACAAACTATTTCCCGGTAATCCATTGTCGCGTAAGTATCTTCTGAAAGATCACAATCATTGCCGAGAAAGGGAAGTGGGCTGGGTGTCTGGCTCGTGTCTTTTAGCCAGAAGAGAGGTGTTTGAAAAAATAGGACTTTTAGATGAGCAATTCTTTATGTATGTTGAGGATGTGGACTTTTGCTATCGAGCCAAGCAAGCTGGATTTTCAGTTTATTATTTTCCGAATTCAGTAGTCATTCACCATATTGGTAGAAGCACAGAAAGAAGAAAACTCAAGATGTTGGTGGAACATCATCGGAGCATGTATTATTATTATAGAAAGCATCACCACCCCAGCGTTCTTTTAAAGGGTATCATTTTTTCTGCTATTTGGATTCGGCTGTGGTTTGGTGTTTGGACAAGTTTTCTACGGGATGAATAGAAAAGGGAATTGGAGAAAAGAGTTCTAAAAAAACAAATGGGAAGAGTTTAGCTGGAGTGTTCCGCCCAGACGGGCGAGCGTCTGCTTGCTTTAGCGGAACCTTAAAATTCTGATAAAACTAGGAGTTCTCGCATGGTTCACCTAAAGGTGAACACTCCAATTCATTCTTCTCCAGGTGTTTCGTCGTGAGCTTAAAAAAGGCGAAAAATGAACGGACCTTCCTTAGATTTTGAAAAGCCGATTTTAGAATTAGAGAAGAGGATTAACGATCTAAAGGAGTTGGTTGGTCGGGAGGGGGATGATCCTCTGGAGAGTCTGGAGCTTTCGCAGGAAATTCAGACGCTGGAACAGAAGCGGGATAAGCTCACTCAAGAGATTTACTCCAAGCTTACCCGCTGGCAGAGGGTGCAGTTAGCCCGGCATCCTCGGCGTCCCTGCTCTTTGGATTTCATCTCACTTATGACCACAGACTTCGTTGAATTACATGGGGACAGAAATTTCGCAGATGATAAAGCCATAGTTGGTGGTTTCGCCAGGATGGATGGAAAACCGGTATTGATGGTGGGACAGCAGAAGGGGAAGGATACCAAACAGAAATTGTATCGCAATTTTGGCATGCCTCATCCAGAAGGTTATCGAAAGGCGCTTAGGTTGATGCAATTGGCTTCCCGATTCGACAAACCGGTGGTGATTCTAATAGACACACCCGGAGCGTTTCCGGGTATAGGAGCGGAAGAAAGAGGACAAGCGGAAGCTATCGCTCGAAACTTAAGGGAGATGACCCGTCTTAAAGTTCCCATCATTATCAACATAATCGGCGAGGGCGCCAGCGGGGGAGCTTTAGGAATCGGAGTGGGAGATAGAGTCTTCATGTTGGAGAACGCCTGGTATTCAGTGATCTCACCCGAAGGATGCGCGGCTATTCTGTGGAGAGACTCAGCCAAAGCCCCGGAGGCAGCGGAAGCTTTGAAACTTTCCGCACCCGATCTGATGAGACTCAAAGTCATTGACAAGATTATTCCTGAGCCAAAAGGAGGTGCTCATCGGGACCCCAAAGGATTGGCGCAGATTCTAAAAGAGGAAATACTTTCAGCCTTAAATGAGCTGGAACAATTAAGCCCGGAGGAATTGATTGAAAAAAGAATAGCCAAATTCCGGGTAATGGGGGAATACATGGAAAAAGAAACGTAGACATATTTTTTCAGCTCCAAGTGAGTGGTGACTATTACTCATATAGTTAAGAGATAATAAATAAATGTAAAATCTTAATGCAAAATGCAGATTGCAAATTGTAAAGTGCAAAATAAAACATAAAAACCAGATTAAAATGAATTCTTTACGATCAATTATTAACCTTGAATTACCAGATTGATTGTTTCTTTGAATTTTAAATATAGCTGTCTACCCCTTTCGTATAATTTGATTTTCAAGCAGACCAAAGGTTACGTAAAATCTTAGAAGGAGAAAAGGATGTTGGATCCAAAACTGTTGGAGATTTTAGCTTGTCCCAATTGCAAAGGGGATTTAACCTATGATGAGAAAAACCAAAAACTCATCTGTGAAAAATGCCGATTAAAATACTCCATAAAAGATGATATACCCATCATGCTGGTGGATCAGGCGGAGAAGTTCTAAAAAAAGAGCAAACTGAAAATAACCTAAAGCTCGTTTAACGCTGGCAAGATGCGTATCGAGATATGGAGTTTGGCTATCGAATATCGAATGGTTCAAGCAAGAAATTCACGATCAACCAGCTTCGACACTCGAGTCTCGATTCGAGCACCGACACCGAAAAAACGAGTAACGAATATCATTAAAGGAGGATATAAAGGATGAAGCTCTCAAAATTCTGTGGAGAGGATTTAATATCTTTTGAGCTTAAAGCCGAGGTCAAAGAGGGGGTGATCAAAGAACTGGTGGATTTGGCTTCGAAATCCAAGCTGGTTAAAGAGCCGGATCAGCTTCTGAAGGACATTCTGGAAAGGGAGAAATTAGTTACCACCGGCGTAGGATACGGAGTGGCTTTTCCTCACGCCAAGTCCAAAGCAGTCCGGGGAATCATAATCGCTTTCGGCCGACCCAAGAAAGGGATCGATTTCGATTCCATGGACAAAAAACCGGTTCATCTTTTCTTTTTAATCGCCGCGCCAGAGGATGCCATCGGAGCGCATTTGAACGTGATGGCTCGGCTCTCCTACCTGATGAAAAGCGAAAAGAACCGGGACAAGCTGATGAAGACCAAAAGCCCCAAGGAGCTTTTGGAGATGCTCGATTCGGTGGAGTAACTAAGACTGAGACGGAGACCGAGAGAAAATCAAAATTCAGTCTTAATCACATTCTCGAATATAAATAAACTGAGACAGGGATAGAGACAGAGACTGAGACTGAGAGAAAAATAATACTCAATCTCAGTCACAATCTCAGTCCCAGTGCCAGTCATAGTCACAGTCTCAGTCTCAGTCTTATTCTCAGTCTCAAATCTCATTTCTCCAGACTGAATTTTATGGACAAACTCTTCTTTCTGGCTAACATAAGAAGGGAAACATTCCTTTACTTAACCATATTTGTCCTTCTATCTCTTTTACTTTTGATTCTTCCCCAAAACTTCAAGTCAGACCTCTCCGCGTTCATCTTCAAGCTCACCTACGGACCGTTCTACGCTTTCAACAATTACGTAAAAGAGCTGGAAGGGGTGCGAAACGAGAACCGGAAACTGCATCAGCAGGTGATTGAGCTTTCCTTAAGAAACTCCTGGCTGGCTGAAGAGCATCTGGAGAACGAAAGGTTGCGAAAACTTCTGGAGTTCCGGTCGGAGCTGGAATATAAGGTTATTCCGGCAGAGGTGTTGGCGGAAGAGCCGAACCGGAGACGATTTTCGGTCTTGATAAACAAAGGTTCCAGTGATGGAGTAGGAAGAAACATGCCGGTGGTGAACGTATATGGTTTGGTGGGAAAAGTGGTCGAAGCTTCTTTCTCCACTGCGGTGGTTCAGCTTATGCTCGACCCGAATTTTCGAGCCTCGGCTCAAGATCAGAAAACCCGGGTGTGTGGAATTACAAAGCCAAGGGCTGATTCCCATCTGCGCTTGGATAACGTCCCTCTGCGTGAGGATGTCAAAATGGGCGACCGGATCATAACCTCCGGTCTGGGAGGCATCTTTCCTGCTGGTATAAAAATCGGGGTGGTAACGGCGGTAGAAAATGAAGAGAATCCTTCCAAAGAAGATCGTTACTTCGGTATTTTCAAGAGCATAGAGGTGACGCCTTATGTCGACTTCAGCAGTTTAGAAGAGCTTTTCGTATTGGATGTGAGAAGATAGAAAGCGAATAGTATAGAGCGGAGAGCGAAGAGTGAAGAGCATGGAGCAAAGAGTATAGAGCAAAGAGCATAGTGCATAGTGCATAAAGCAAACATAAAGATTCAAATTATATGATCCCCTCTCCTTCCGGAAGAAAGGGCAGGGTGAGGGAGAAAGCTAATAGATAACCACGGAAACCACCTAATCCTATGTTGTCAGGATTCACCATATTTTCTAAAATAGTTTTTGGAGCATTGATTCTCTTCATATTGATACTTTTTCAAAGTTTTATCTCTGATTCTATAACCATCATGGGAATTAAATTCGATCTGTCCTTGGTCATCTTGGTATACGTTGCTTTGAGCTGGGGTCCTACCCAGGGAGTGATCTTTGGTTTTTTAATCGGGCTGCTTTTAGATATTTTTACCCCCCCCATATTAGGCTGGGGAGCATTGGTCAAATGCCTCATTGGTTTCACTGTAGGAAGTTTCAAGGATAATCTATATCTGGAGAGCTTCTACGCCAGAGGAGGAATAATATTTTTTGCTCTCATGCTGAACGATTTACTATATTATATCTTCACCCGTGGTGTAAATTCCTCCACCTTTACGACATTAATGCAATATTCTCTGCCGTCGGCTCTATATACCTCGATCGTGGGAATGTTGATTCTTCCCGTCTTGAGCAAGATTCACTGGGAGAGATGGAGCATGGATAGAGGTGCAGTTTGATTTATTTGAGAACAAAAATATATTCTTACATGTTCGGGTGGGGGTTAAACCCCCACCCGATCCAAGATCGACCTCCCTTTAATTCCCTCCTTAAACAGGGAGGGGACATAGGGGTGGTTATTAAAGAATAATATTTTGAAAAAATCAAAGTCGAAGTGATGGAAAAAACAGGATTCAAAAAAGACTCATCTAACCTATTTCTAAACTTCAAACAACCTTTCTGGAAGGGATCATTCACTGCCTTTATCTCCAGAGAAACCAGAGCCAAGATTCTGTTGGGTCTTTTAGGATTAATTTTCGTTATGTTGTCGGGAAGACTGTTTTTCCTGCAAGGGGTTAAAGGCTCCTTCTATAGCCAGATGGCTAAGGATAATCAGATACTTCCTTTGCCTTTGCCTGCCCCGCGGGGTTTGATAAAAGACAAAAATGGTGAGATCATCGCCAGTGATCGTCTCTCTTATACCGTCTCTCTCATTCCTTATGAGCTGGTAAAAGACGTCCCCAGGAAAACAACGCCGGTCAAAATGAAAGACATAACCGCACAGATGGAAAAGCTTGCCGTTTGCCTGCAATCGGACGCTGCCTCATTAGAGGAGAAGATAAGCTCCAGCTGGTCCGCAAGCTATCAGCCCATAAAAGTCAAAAAGGACGTGGACTTAAGCACCATCTGTGTAATCGAAGAGCAAAATGAGGACCTGCCCGGAGTGATTTATCAGGTAGAGCCAACGCGAAAATACGTAGAGGCTGGCTGGGTGGGGCATGTGATAGGATATGTGAGCGAGCTTAGTAAAGAGGAGCTGTCTTCAAGCTCGTCTGAAAAAGCATTTCGTTTAGGTGGCATTATAGGAAGAAAGGGAATAGAGAAACAATACGATGATTTCTTGAGAGGAAAAGATGGAATGGTTTTTCAAGAGGTAACCGCTCGGGGCAGAATCTTAGGTCCGATGGAGGAGATAAAACCCCGGCTTCCGGTTTGCGGCTCGGACGTCAAATTAACCATTGATCTTAATCTTCAAACTGTGGCTGAATCAGCACTGGTGGATTATCCCAGCGCTGCCGTGGTGGCTTTAGATCCTCGAAATGGCGAGATATTATGCCTGACCAGCAAACCCGGATTGGATGCCAATCTCTTCGCGGGCGCTATGTCTCCTTCCGAATGGAATGGAATCAAAGACAACCCTTTTCATCCCCTACTCACCCGTCCGATTCAAGCCACCTATCCTCCCGGCTCCACCATCAAGCTGCTCACAGCAGGAGCTGCTTTAGAAACGGGGTTGGTAGATCGAAATACCACTTTTCGCTCTTGTTACGGTTTTTTTCAATTTGGAAAAAGAGCATTCGGCTGCTGGAGACCGGAAGGGCATGGCTGCTTGAATCTGGAGCAAGCCATCATTCAATCCTGCGACGTATATTTTTATCAGCTGGGACTGAGGGTGGGACTTAAGAATTGGTGCCATTATGCCCAATTATGCGGGTTCGGACAGAAAACCGGAGTGGATCTTCCGGACGAGGTAAAAGGTTTTGTCCCGACCCCGGAGTATTACAAAAGAAAATTCGGAGAAGGTGAATGGGTCAATAATCTGGTGATCAATCTGGCAATCGGGCAGGGGGAGATTCTGGTTACTCCCTTGCAATTAGCAGTCTTCTATGGTGGCTTGGCTACGGACGGCACGCTATACAAGCCACATCTTCTAAAAGAAAGAGAAACACCGGACGGTCAGATCATCGCCACTTTACCGGAAAAAACAGGACGTCTTCCTTTTTCCCCAGCTACTTTAAAGACATTACAGCAAGCTATGATCGGAGTGGTAAATGAGCCTTATGGAACCGGTAATTTAGCGCGGATTCCCGACATTACCGTGGCGGGAAAGACCGGCACTGCCCAAAACCCGCACGGGGAAGCCCATGCCTGGTTTGTGGGTTATGCACCCGCTATCTATCCCCAGATCGTGGTAGTGGTCTTAATCGAGAACGCCGGTCATGGAGGAACGTTTTCCGCCCCAGTAGCAAAAAGGATAATAGAGAGATATTTCAAAAAGGATATCGAGCAAACTCAAGGAGATAGCACGATCCAAGTGAGCAGTTACTAAAATTTCAAACTAAAATTGCAGATTTACTCTCCCCTCCGGGGAGATGGGTATACATGCTTCGCAGGACCAAGGTGCGGGGGAAGCAAAACCAATTGCAGAGTGCAGATTGCAAATTGTAAATCGCAAAGTTGAAATCTAAAATCCAAAATCGGAGAAAGAAGAATATAAACAGAATAATGCATTTTATTATTTACAATTTTAAATCTTGAATCTTAAATTTTAAATCTTGAATCTTGAATATTGCACTCTGCACTTTGCAATCAGGTTTGTAACTATTTATTATGGTTAACTCATGATTAAGCTCCACTCCAAAGAATTTGACTTAACGCTTTTCCTTTTGGCTTTGATTTTTTCCCTGATCGGAATCATACTGATTTACAGCGCCAAGCATTACAGTGACAACCCGGTAGAGAGACAGATCTACGTCAAGCAAATGATCTGGCTCTTTTTGGGGATTTCAGCTTGTATTCTAACTTTTCTAATCCCCATGAGGTTTTATGAGGTATTCTCCTATGCTTTGTATTTCATCTCCTTAGCGACTTTACTTCTGATTCTATTCATTGGATCGTCCAGATTAGGAGCGGCCCGGTGGATATCCGTAGCGGGCTTCAATATTCAGCCTTCCGAGTTTGCCAAGCTCGCCACCATCTTTCCGTTGGCACGATACTTGACTTATTCCAAGCGCTCCATATATAATTTCAAATGGCTGGCGACGGTGGTAGCATTAGCTTTGGGACCTGCACTTTTGGTTTTGAAACAGCCTGATTTAGGAACAGCTTTGGTTTTCTTTGCCATTTTTATCTTCATGCTTTTTTGGTCCGGAGTTCCTATTTTTTATCTTTTCCTTATCGTTTCACCCATCTTAAGCTTGATTTGCGGCTTTCACTGGCTAGTTTGGGCTTTGTTTTTTTTGATTTTTATCATCCTGCTTTATCGTCTTAAACCCACATTGATTTTCTCGGTGGTCTTCCTTCTGCTTAATTTGGCTTTTGGGGGAATCACTCCTTTGATTTGGAATCACCTGCACGATTATCAAAAACAACGCATCATCGTATTTTTAGATCCGGGTCGAGATCCCCAGGGGGCGGGCTATCAGATCATTCAATCCAAGGTGGCAATCGGATCGGGCGGGCTTTTGGGAAAAGGATATTTGCAAGGGAGTCAAACCAAACTTGCATTTCTTCCGCATCAACATACAGATTTCGTCTTCTCGGTGTTGGGAGAGGAATTCGGATTATGGGGCGGACTTATTTTGATTGGATTGTTTACGTTTCTTATCGCCAAAGGAATCTTAATTGCGCAAAAGACCAGGAATACCTTTGCCAGCAATGTTGCCATCGGGCTTTCCGCCATACTCGGCTTTCAGGTGCTGATCAACGTCGGCATGACTTTGGGAGTGATGCCGGTTACCGGACTGCCGCTTCCCTTTGTCAGCTATGGCGGATCCTCCATGCTTCTTTCCTGGATGATTATTGGGCTCCTCTTGGCAATCAATGCCAGATGGTTTGACTATTAATGTATTCACAAACATTAAATTCAAAGTGCAAAATACAGAGTGCAAAATGAAAAATGCAATTCAAAATCTAAAATTGAAGGATATGAGTTGATTCCCTCTCCCCTTTGGGGAGATGCGTATGCATGCTTTATAGGGCTAGGGTGAGGGGGAAGTAAAACCAAGTGCAGAGTGCAGATTGCAAAATGCAAAGTGCAAAGTTGCAATTCAAAATCCAAAATCGAGAATCTTAGAGCACAACCAGAATAAATTATATTTTTGATTAACAATTATTAATCTTGAATCTTAAATCTTGAATCTTGAACAAAATCTTTGAATTTTGCATTTATCGATTGGATTTTAGCGTATGCATCCTACTTTAATTGAATTTGGACGATTAGCGGTAAAGACCTACGGATTTCTTTTAGCCTCAGCTTTCATCCTGGGCATCTGGCTGTCTGCCAAAAGAGCTAAAAAGGATGGAATGAGCGCTGAATGGCTTCCCGATTTGTCCTTGATCATCTTAATCTCCGCTCTGGTGGGAGCAAGATTTTTCTATGTGATTTATCATACAGAGGAGTTCAAAGGTCATGTCTTAGACATGATCAATCCCATTCAAAGCACAGGAGAGATAGGCATAGGCGGGCTATCCATGTTCGGCGGACTGCTTCTGGCTATCCTCTGCAGTTTGGTTTACATTTATGTGAAGAAACTCCCGGTGTGGAGGATCGCCGACGTCATCGCTCCTTCCATCATGCTCGGTTTGGGGATTGCCCGCATCGGTTGTTTCCTGAATGGCTGTTGTTTCGGCGAGCCCAGCCATAGCTGTTTGGCTATAACCTTTCCTCCCAACTCTCCAGCCGGATATGTGTTCCCGGAAACTCCGCTTTTCCCTATTCAGCTGGTGGCTGCTTTAAAAGGATTTTTGATCTTCGGAATTCTTTTGGTAGGGGAGAGGCTCAAACGATTTTACGGTTTTACCTTCTGGTTGATGCTGGGTTTGTATTCAGTCGGCAGATTCACTATAGACTTCTTCAGATACTATGAGGATAGCATGATTTTTGCCCATCTCGGCAACATACGCATAACCGTCAACCAAGCTTTGACCATTGTGATCTTCCTCTTATCCGTCTTCATGTGGAGCTATCTGAGGAAGAAATCTAAAGCAAAAACAATCGAGCGTCCAGTATGAAAAAGCTCTCTTGCTCCATCCCAGGAAAAAGCATAAAAGAGATTTTGGGAGAAAGAAAACTGATTTTAGCGTCAAGCTCGCCCAGAAGGGTTGAGATTTTGAAAAAAGAAAAGATTGAATTCGAAATAAAAATCCCTCCAAACTTCAAAGAAGAAAGCACCTCTTCTGATCCGGTGGAGCATGTCTTAACGCTGTCCCAAGAAAAAGCACTTAAAGTCTCTCCCCAGGTGGAAGAGGGAATAATTCTGGGTGCGGATACCATCGTGGTGCTGGATGGAGAGATCATGGGAAAGCCTCAAAATAAAGAGGAAGCTTTCCTGATATTGAAAAAGCTAAGCGGGAAGATTCATAAAGTTTACACCGGAATAACTTTGCTGAATAAATATAATGGGAAGACGATCTCGGATTATGACTCAACTAAGGTGAGTTTTAATCAATTGGATGATGAAAGAATCAAAGCATACATCAATACCGGAGAACCGATGGATAAAGCGGGAGCTTATGGGATTCAGGGAATGGGTAGTTTTCTGGTGGAAAAAATTGAAGGAAATTTGGATAACGTGATCGGTCTGCCTACAGGCAAGCTTAAGGAGATGTTGATTAAAGTCATTAAAGAATGACGAATGACGGATAACGAATTAGGATAAAAGCTTCTATTCGTCATCCGTCATTCACCTTTCGTCATAATATCAAGGGAAATTATGTTTGAGCTGGATGAAGAAAACAAAGGAAATCCCATCGGGGCAATGTTACGATCTAGCCGGGAGTTAAGAAAACTCGACTTGGATTTTGTCGCAGAACAGCTCAAAATCCGACAGGATTATCTTTCAGCCATGGAAGAGGATCGGTTCGATCTATTGCCGAAAGGAATGTATCGAAGATCATTTTTGAGAGCTTACGCTAATTTCTTGAGATTAGATCCAGCTCATATTCTAAAGATATTCGATGAACAATACAAAGAAGAAGAGGAGGATCAAATAGAAGCCAGAACCGCATGGATAAAAGCTCACTCGGGAGAAGCTAAAGAAGAGCTAAAACTGCCCAAAGAAAAACTGTCACTTTCAAAAATCACTTCATTTCTCAAGCTTCCATTTAGGTTAAGCCAGAGCGGGGTATTGGTTTTGGTTTCTCTTGGCATTATCATCATAGTGGTTGTTTTGTTACTACTGCTCAGGCCCGGATTAAAGAAAGATCGAAATGCCATTACTAGTCCGGGTTTAACTGAGTCCGGAAATTTGCGGATAAATTCAGAGCCGGTGGATACTATGAAAGTTTTTATGCAGATGGTGGACGATTCGATTGGCAAAGCACCCGATTGGATCTTAAAGGTTAATGCCATAGGCGAATGCTGGATGAACCTTGACTCGGATGGAAAAAGATTGTTCTCTGCCATGGTATTTGAGAAAATGAATTTGGAGTTTAAAGCCAAGGATTCATTCACCATATATTCCGGCAAAAACCAGGGGTTGAAAGTTTGGCTTAATGGCTTCGAGCTGAAACCGTTACCGAATGGAGTTACTAATCTTAGTCGCGACAATTTCAAGGAATATGTCTTAACGGATGTAGCAGGACAGAGAATAAAAAACCTCCCCCCCAAATGAGCAAGTGGAGTGTTCACCTTTAGGTGAACCTTAAGAAAGATATTACAGTTGTTTTTGGAGCTACTCTTCCCGGTAGAGAAATTCTGATGATTGATGCTCTTCCTGCCAAGTCTGAGGACGTGTTAGAAACTGTATGAAATTAACAAGTGAGATGTAAAAGCGCAATGACCTTTTGGGAGGGGGAAAGCTCATTATAGGTTTTGCACGCTTCTTTGGTGGGTTGAACTATTAGTTTTATCCCTTTGAATTTTATTAGCTTTTCCGTCTCCGGTAACACCACCATAAGTCCTGGACTTCCTGTACCCACCACAATCGTGTCAGGTTTACTTTCCAGCACGTCTTCCAGATCATCCACACCCAACTGGTGTCCCTGTTTCCTCCACCAGCCATCATTCACCCTGTCCGGATAGATTATCACATCCGAAGTGTATCTCTTACCATCAATGAACACTACTCCAAAGTCGTATGAATCTATCATTTTGACCTCCATTAATACACTTATGTTTTAAGATAAGTTTCCAACAAATATAATCAAAGGGAAAAAAGCGGGTCAAGGGTCAAGTGAGAAGTTAAGAGTAGAGAGTTTAGAGTTGAGAGGAAAAGCAAAACCTCAAACCTCAATACTCGATACTCATTTCTCATTACTCAAATCCATTGACTTTTTCTTTAAATCGTATTAATATCAGTTTCAAAGCTTGAAAGGACATTATGCTTTTAAAAAAGATAGAGCTCACCGGAAAAAGATTTCTGTTATTTTTACTTAGCTTGTTCTTAGGATCAGAGAAGTTAACTAGGGAAGACGTAGACCTTCGCCAGATCAATAAAATCTTAGTAGTAAGACAGGATGATCGCATTGGAAATTTAATTTTAACCACACCGCTTCTTTCCGCCCTGCGAAAATACTTTCCCCAAGCTCAGATCTGGTATGTGGCCAGTAAAACATTCCATACTCTCTTTGCCAAATCGAGACTGGTAGATGAAATATTGGTGGCAAAAAAGAAGCAATATATTTTTCATCCTCTTTCTCTTTTGTTTTTCATAAGAAGAATAAGAAAACAGAAATTCGATTTAGCTTTTGACGCCAGTGATGAAAATAATTTTTCGCTGAATAACTCTTTTTTAGTATATCTTTCTGGCGCTCGATACCGAATTGGCTATAAGAAATCCCAAAGTCATCTTTTTCTGAATCTGGAGGTTTTATGTCCATCCGCAAACAGACATGCTTCGGAAATGCACTTAGATCTTTTGCGCTATCTGGTGGGAGATTTCAAATCCGATGGTCTTTCGATTGAAGTTGATCCGGAAAGAAAAACCGAAGTGGAAAAGTATTTGGGGGGAAATGGAATTCAGACTGATGATTTTCTGGTCGGGATACATATCGGAGGAAGAGGGAGAAAAAGATGGGAAATAGAGAATTTTCAGAAGGTGGCAGACTGGATTACCAGCTCTTCGTTGGCTAAAGTCATATTCGTCTGGGGACCGGAGGAAAAAAAGACCATAACAAAAATAGGGTCAAGGGTCAAGGGTCAGGTAGTATCGGAGTTATTTGATCTTCCCACCCTCTCCGCTTTGATTGAGAGATGCAATCTATTCATCTCAACGGATACTGGAGCCATGCACCTTTCAGTGGCGGTAGGAACGCCAACCTTAGCTTTGTTTCTAAACTCCGATGAGATAAAGTATGGTCCCCAAGGAATGATGCATCGCATGGTAAAAACAGATAATGGGACCATATCGGTTGACACGGTAAAGAAGGTGTTTCAAGAGATGATCAGATCACATACTTTTTCGCAATCGCACGAAAAACTGTTTCATTATAATTGAATCCCCCTCACCTTTTTCCTCTCCCCTAAGGGGAGAGGAGAGCGGCGGACAGCGGACGATTTTAAGGAATTTGTATGAAAGATTATTTTAGACTACTTTCTCATCTTAAGCCCCATTTGAGATATTTAGTTCCGGCCATGATCTTCATGGTGCTTTTTGCCGGAATGAGCGGTTTTTCCATCACTATGATCGTTCCTTTCACCAAAATCGTATTGTCTCAGACAGAAAAAGTTTCCTCACCAACTCTGGAGCAGAAGGAGAGTCCGGATAAAGAAAAGGAAAACTTGATGGTGTTGTTGCCTCAGACCTTAAAACAGAAATTCAATCAAGTAATTGTGGGAAAAACCCGGGTGGAGACTTTAGGACGATTTTGTATTCTCGTTTTTCTGATCTTCCTTTTCAAGAATCTGTTCTGGTATGCCCAGAGTTTTCTGATCGTAAGGGTGGAACAAGGGGTGATCATGGATCTGCGAAATAAGCTCTACAGTCATTTTCATCTCCTCCCTTTGGAATATTTTCACGGACAGAGGACCGGAGTCTTGATCTCTCGAATCACTAACGATATCACTTTGGTGAGAGGAGCGGTGGCAAACGGTTTTGCCGAGACTCTTCGGCAGGTATTTTTACTTCTGGTGTATCTGTTTTTAGTCTTCTGGGCAAGCTGGAAACTGGCCATGATCGCCCTTCTGCTTTTCCCTCCAGCAATGTTGATAATCGGAAAATTCGGGCAAAAGGTGAGGAAATCCGGTTACTTAAGCCAGGAGAAGATGGGAAACATGACCTCGATATTGCAGGAGACCATCTCCGGCATCCGGGTGGTGAAAGCATTTGTCATGGAGAAATTTGAAATCAAAAATTTCATGGAGACCACCAGAGATTACTTCAATACCATGGTCAAGCTCACCCGCATAGGTTCTCTGGCGCCGCCAATGACTGAGATTTTAGGAGTTTTTGGCGCGGTTTTGCTTTTGTGGTTTGCAGGCAAAGACATTTTAACCGGAAATCTGAATGCGGGAAGATTCTTTCTTTTTCTTTTCGCCATGATCTCCTTGATGCAACCCGTCCGCGCCTTGAGCAATTTGAATATCGACATTCAGCAGGGACTGGCTGCGGGCAAAAGGATCTTTGAGGTTTTGGACGTCCCGCCAAAAATTAGAAACTATCCCGACGCGATTAAAAAAGAATCCTTAGAGAAGAATATCACCTTCAATGATGTTTGTTTCAGCTATGATGGTGACAAAGAAGTTCTTTCTAACATACGTCTGGAGGTGAATGCTGGTGAGGTGGTGGCTTTGGTGGGTCCTTCCGGAGCAGGCAAATCCACTTTGATGGATCTGCTTCCACGATTCTATGATCCCACTTCGGGGGAGATCAGAATAGACGGAATCGAGCTTAGAAAGATCGACTTAGGCTCTCTAAGAAATCTTATGGGAATCGTCACCCAGGAGACCATTCTCTTCAACGACACTATATGGAATAACATCGCTTACGGATATGAACAGGCATCGGAGGAGCGGGTCTATGATGCGGCAAACGCGGCTAATGCCCACGATTTCATTATGGCATCACCGAAAGGGTATCAGACCACAATTGGAGATCGGGGAGTGAAACTCTCCGGAGGAGAAAAACAGAGGCTGGCAATTGCCCGGGCTTTGTTTAAGAATCCGCCCATACTGATATTCGATGAAGCCACTTCGTCTTTGGACTCGGAATCCGAAGCCTTAGTTCAGGAAGCCATGGATCGCTTGATGAAAGGACGCACCGTGTTTGTCATCGCCCATAGATTGTCCACTATCCAGAATGTAGACAAGATTATAGTCCTGGATCACGGCAGGATTGTTCAAGCCGGAGATCATAAGAGTTTACTAAATCAAGTAGGATTATACAAAAGACTCTACGAAATGCAGTTTAGGATTTGAGAAGCAGTATTCAGTAGGCAGTAAGCAGATCAAAATCAAACAAATTAGCCCGTTGTTACGGGGGTCACCTTGCTTGTGGTGCAGGGCACCATTACCCCGCAATATTTCTGGCTCGGGATGACGGAGGCTCGTCTGGGAGGGTACCCGAACCAACAAAGACGAAATTGTAGGGGTGGAGCTTTAGCTCCACCCATCGGGTGAATCTAAAGATTCACCCCGGCATATCATTTTATAATGAAGTTCATCTGTGACGATAATCTGGGGAAATTAACCAAGTGGCTTAGAACCTTGGGATATGACACCCTTTTCTTCGATCCCATAGACGATGGCGAGCTGGTCTTTCAGGCATTGAAAGAGAATCGGGTGGTCTTAAGTCGAGACATCAATCTGTCCCGATTTAAGCTCAAATTGGGTGAAAGATTGCTTCTTATTAAAAGTGAAAAGCCTATAGAACAGATTAATCAAGTAGTTAAGCACTTTAAGTTAAAGACAAATAAAGAACAGCTTTTCACTCGATGTTTGATCTGCAATCAAATCTTAGAGGATGTGGACAAAGAAAAAATCAAAGATCGCTTATATCCTTATGTTTATCAAACTCAGAACAGTTTTGTGCGTTGTCCCGGATGTGACCGCATCTTTTGGTCAGCTACGCATGTGGAGAAAATGATTAAAACTCTTTCCGAAATAGGGATTATTTAGTATTGATTTCTATTCGTCATGGTTCGACCATTCGACAGGCTCATGGTGCTGAGGATTCGACTTTACTCACCCTTCAGCTTTTTGTTCAGGGTGACCCTGAATTTATTGAAGGGTCACCCTCCCGGAGTGGTTCGACTTCCTTCGGCTTTGCCTCAGGACAAGTCGCTCACCACCCTGAGTTTGTCGAAGGGCGAAGTCGAAGCGCAAGCTCACCACAAGTCCGTCATTCGATATTTGATTTGCCATTTAAATATTTCTCTTTTGCTTTAGCGAAATATTATTTATATTCTTTTCGTAGAATAATAAGTATCTGCCCCGTTAGCTCAATTGGATAGAGCGGCTGCCTACGGAGCAGTAGGTTGTGGGTTCGAGTCCCTCACGGGGTATATTTAAGGAAAGCTCTGCGTCCGGATCAATAAGATAATGTTAGAATGCCTGGCTTCGGATCAGACGGTGGTTGGTTCAAATCCCTCCGGGCGCATTAGATATGTGAATCCCTTTTGGCTGCAAACCTAGAGGGATTCATTATGTCTGGAAAAAGACATCTTATTTGCTGAAATTAGCAAATTCACCTAGTGAAAGAAAAGATGAGAATGGCGGCTTCTAAAATCATTTTTTTGATTGCCGAATCAAAACCTTGCTGAAAAGGCTATTACTGAGTGAGGTTAATTTTTAAGCATGTTATTCGTTTTATGGGGAAGCAGGATAGTTCATGAACATAAATATTTAGGAGACGGACAGTGACGCTTCTGGGGAATCTATGTTTAATTTTGGCTTTCTTATCTGCCCTATTTTCTGCTTTTTTCTTCTTTATCGGTGCAAGGGATAAAGAAAAGTTTTTGGATGCGGGGAGGAATATTTATTATGGATTCTTCCTCTTCACTTTTTTAGCCTGTATTACTCTTTTCTATCTATTTCTTTCCCACCACTTCGAGGTGGAATATGTTTACGGCTATAGCTCGTCTGATCTTCCGTTATTCTACTTAATCTCTTCTTTTTGGGCGGGACAGGAAGGGACGTTCTTATTGTGGCTTTTCTTCGGGGCGATTTTGGGGCTTTTCCTCATTAGGAAATCGGGCATCTATCAAGGATATGTGATGGCTTTTTATCTTGTGGCGCAGATTTTTCTTTTAGTTTTGCTTTTGAAAAGAAGCCCGTTTTCGCTATTACCCGAATTCCCCACCGAGGGTAAGGGACTAAATCCGCTTTTGCAAGACTTCTGGATGGTGATTCATCCTCCCATAGTATTTATTGGATATGCTACTTTAGCCATTCCTTTCTGTTATGCGTTAGCCGCCTTAGTAAAAAACAAATATGAAGAATGGATGAGGTTTGCCTTTCCCTGGGCTATCTTTTCCTGTTTATCCTTAGGGGCGGGGATATTCATCGGTGGATATTGGGCATACAAGGTCTTGGGATGGGGAGGATATTGGGGATGGGATCCAGTGGAGAATGCGTCATTAGTTCCCTGGCTTCTTTCCATTGCTTTAGTGCATGGGCTTTTGATGGAGAGAATCAAAGGCTCCATGCGCCGGACTAATTTCCTATTAGCCATTCTTTGCTTCCTTACGGTGATTTATGCCACCTTCTTGACCCGAAGCGGAATCTTAGGAGATTTCTCGGTTCACTCTTTTGCCGATCTGGGAATAAACACGTATTTGATGCTGTTCATGCTGAGTTTCACCTTTTTCTCCTTTGGGCTTTTCACCTTCAGATTGTCCGGAATCAAACATGTGGAAGCCACCAAGAATCTTCTCTCGGCTGAGTTTTCTATCTTCTTAGCCATTATATTTTTGTCCCTCTCCGCTCTTTTGATTTTGTTAGGCACATCCGCTCCGCTTATCACCAAGCTTTTTGGACAAGCATCCAATGTGAGCACTGATTATTATATCAACACCCAGCTCCCCTTGGGGATCATCATTGCATTGGTGCTGGGTATTGCTCCCTGGTTAAGCTGGAAGGGATTAGAGTGGAGGGACTTTAAAAAAGTCATCCTTATGCCTTTAGTGATTTCCATATCCTTGACTATTCTAACTTTCCTGCTCAGAGTCAGAACACCGGTTTACTTGATCTTAATGCTCGTCTCGTTTTTGGTTCTGGCGGGGAATTTAATGGTCCTGCTGAAGAAAAGCAAAGGAGGATTGAAATTTCTGGGCGGTTATCTGACTCACTTAGGAGTTGGTCTTTTGTTGATAGGAATTATCACCTCCTCCGGCTATAGCAGATCGATTAAGATAAATTTATCTGAAAACCAGCCTCAGGACGCTTTCAACTATAAATTCACTTATCTGGGAATAGAAGGGGATAGTCTGAGCCAACATAGCGCTTTGAAGGTTAAGGTGGAAAGAGGGGACAAGAGCTTCATCGCCCGACCAAAACTTTACTTCAGCCAATATAATCAGGCATATATGCGGACTCCGGACATAAAGATAAACTGGCTGTATGATCTTTATCTAGCCCCTTTGGAGCATCAAACCGCAGAGGAATCGGGTAAAAATCTCTTTACCATAAAAAAAGGGGAGACGAAAGAAGTAAGCGGGTATGCCATCAAATTCAACGGATTTGACCTGTCCTCCCATGGGATGGAAGGAGGCATGAGCGTTGGCGCTAGCTTGGAGGTAACCCACGAGAAAGAGACCAAGATCCTGACTCCGACCATAGTGATGGGAGGAGCGGAGACGGATGAATCCACAAGGATGGCTAATCTTCCGGGAGGAGAGGATCATTTGGTTTTAGAGAAAATCGATGCCGACAACAAGATGGTGACGCTTTCTTTGCTTCGGGCAAAAGGAGAGCCGGCTTCAAACTTATTGGTATTAGAAGTGAGCAAGAAGCCTTTGATTAATTTTCTGTGGCTGGGAACAGGGTTGATCATGGCCGGTCTTTTGGTCACCACCTACCGCCGGGCAAAGGAAATAAATCGTAGTATCATACCAAAAGCTTAGTACTCTCCGATAGGGTGGGGGTCGCACCCCCACCCTTTTACCATAGAACTTAATCCCTTAGGATTTTAATTCTAAAAGGCTTGCGCCTTAATTCCTTCCGTTCGTCACGGACGCCCCCGTCCGTGACGAAAATAATCTAGTCAACAAAAAGACCTCGTTAAGTGGACTCTTTTTATTCCCTCCCTGATATCGAAGATCCGTAGGAAGGGAGGGTCAGGGTGGGTTTTTGTTCGCCAACGAAATCACCCGCCTCAAAATCTTCAAGCATCAAGCAAAAGAATTTCAGAAAAGAAAGTTCGCTTTCTCCTTGCGGGAGATTGAACGAAGTGAAACCCATAGGGTTGAGCGAAGCGAAATCCGTAGGAGGGAAAAAGGGTGAGGGGGAGAATTTTAGTTACTCGATTCCCAAGCGGGGGTGTCTGCCATCGAGCAAGAGAACCACCCAATGAATTGGGTAACTTTGAACTGGCTTATTGGTATATTTATCATCCACTTATTTCGCCACTGGATGATAATCCTTTGAAGTATTTGCCTTTCTGACCTTTTGCGCCTTTTTCTTATAATAGATCATTTTCTGATGAATGGTCATGCCTTTGGTTTCTTTGTAATGCTTCTCTCGTATTTTATGAATTTCCTGTAAAGACTTAGGTTCTTTCACTCTCCACCACCTCCTCTGGTGTGCAAATCTCAATTTCTTTGTATCCATGAGATTTATTGATCCCATTCACTTCAAGTTTAGTTTTTAATTTAACGATGTGAGTAAGATTCCAGCTCACGATAACGTCCAGATCGTATGCCACCGCAAAAGCTATGTGAATCACGTCAGATTCATACTTTTGGGGAACTATTCGAGCAGAGATATACCGTTTAGAAAGTTTTTCTACGTCTTGATTAGATGTTAATTCTTTTGGATCAAACAGTTGAATCTTTTCCTGTAGTTTGTCTCTGTTGTTTACCGGAGCATCATTGATTTCAGCGGAGACCAGTTCCGAGATAAATATTTCATACTTACCGGAAACGACCTCTCGGAAAAGCTGTTCAGTAATTGTTTTCTTTTCTGGAGCGTCATCCGCAAAGAGGAAGTTCCAGATTGTGGTTTCTAAATATAGTTTCAGTTTCTTCATGTGACTCAGTTTATGTTTTCGTTACTGCTTGCCCTTATATTATCGTCTTCTTGTTCTCAATGTCAATAGAAAAACCGTTACACTAATAGAACGAAAGAAATTGGTCAACGGATTGAATAGTTCGACTACACTTTCCATCTTTGACGGATGAAACGGATGTAGTTGCTTGATTCATCGAGAGATTTTAAAATTGCCCAATCACCGCCTTGGGCGGGATACCGCTAAAAGCGGTATGAATCGGGCAATTACAAGAACCCCTTATCAGGGCGACAACAAACTTGTTCCCTCCCTGATATCGAAAATCCATAGGAAGGGAGGGTCTGGGTGGGTTCTTTCGTTCGTCACGGACGCCCCCGTCCGTGACGCAAATCATCTCGCCGACAAAACATTATCCCCTT